>Ga0209125_1000343_pt1 | contig 65468 bp, 51 predicted proteins | sample BarGraIncub1131A_FD_184503 | JGI IMG/M metagenome (GOLD analysis project Ga0209125, IMG submission 184503) | Arctic peat soil microbial communities from Barrow, Alaska - Barrow Graham LP Incubations 11-31A (SPAdes) (version 2) | ecosystem: Environmental > Terrestrial > Soil > Wetlands > Peat... | reverse complement strand
AGCGCCAAGCTCGGCTACGCCATGATGGAGATGGACCAGCCCTCCGAGAACATGGAGCCGCTCTTCGAGCTGATCAAGGAGAACGTTCATCCGCCTGAAGGGGATCCCACGGCGCCCTTCCAGCTCCTGGTCACCAATATCGACTACAACGACTACATCGGCCGCATCGCCACCGGGAAGATCTTCAACGGCAAGGTGACTGCCGGCGAAACCGTGGCACTCATCAAGCGCGACGGCACCATCTCCAAGGGGCGGGTCACCAAGCTTTTGGGCTACGAGGGGCTGAAGCAGGTCGATATCCCCGAGGCGTTCACCGGCGACATCGTGAACATCGCCGGGTTCACCGATGTCGGGATCGGCGAGACACTCGCCTCCGCCGATGAGCCGATCGCACTCCCTTATGTGGCGATCGACGAGCCGACCCTCTCCATGAACTTCATCGTCAATAGCTCCCCGTTCGCGGGTCGCGAAGGGAAGATGGTCACCTCCAGGAACATCCGTGAGCGTCTGGACCGGGAGCTTCGCACCAACGTTTCGCTGCGCGTCGCGGACACAGCCAACGCCGATACCTTCCAGGTCTCCGGCCGTGGCGAGCTGCACCTCTCCATCCTGATCGAGAACATGCGCCGCGAGGGTTTCGAGATGGCCGTTTCCAAGCCCGAGGTCATCATGCGGGACGTGGACGGCAAGAAATACGAGCCGATGGAGTATCTGGTGGTCGACGTCGCCTCCGAGTACCAGGGGGTGATCATCGAGCGGATGGGACCGAGAAAGGGCGAGATGGTCGCCATGACCCCGATGGGGGATTCCACCCGGCTCGAGTTCATCGTTCCGGCCCGCGGCCTCATCGGCCTGCGCGGCGAATTCCTGACCGAGACCCGTGGAACCGCCGTCATCACGCACACCTTCCACGAATACGGCCCCTTCAAGGGTGACATTCCCGGCCGGAAGAACGGGGTGCTGATCGCCATGGAGCAGGGCGAGACCACCGCCTATTCCCTGGACGCACTGCAGCCTCGCGGCAGCCTTTTCCTGGGCGCCGGCGTCGAGGTGTACGGCGGGATGATCATCGGCCAGCACGCCAAAGACAACGACTTGGAGGTCAATCCCTGCAAGGGGAAGAAGCTCACCAACGTGCGCGCCTCAGGCACCGACGACGCCATCAAGCTGACACCGCCCAGGCTGTTGACGCTTGAGCAGGCGCTTGAGTTCATCGACGAGGACGAACTGGTAGAGGTGACCCCTTCTTCCGTCAGGCTCAGGAAGAAGGTGCTTGACCCGAACATGCGTAAACGCTCCAACAGATAGTTAGTAGCTGTCTAGGGGTCCCCTAAAGCCGCATCGCGGTTTTCGGGGACCCTTTTTTGATTGGCGCCGGATTGTCGGGCGCGCTTTACCTCTCTGCACCTCCCGTTACCCATAGCTAAAGTTTTCTCTAGAGGAGTCGCCTCATGGCAATGCGAGCCCTGCTGCACCTTGGTCTGCTTTTCACCCTGGCCCTACTCTCCGCCTGCGCTTCGGCCCCGGCCGCGAGTCCGATGAAAAGCGCCGAGAGTTATTTAAAGGCAGGGGACGCATCGTATGCGTCCCACAACTATGATGACGCCATCGCCCAGTGGAAGAAGGTTCGGGAGAGTTACAGCTCACCGGAGCTGACCACCCAGGCGGAGCTGAAGATCGCCGACGCGCATTTCGCGAACAAGGCTTACATCGAGGCCGCCGCCGCTTACGAGGACTTCCGCAAGCTCCATCCCGTGCATGAAAAGGCGCCCTACGCGCTCTACCGGCTCGGCTTGAGCCATTATTACCAGATTTCGGGAATCGATACCGATCAGACCCCGGTCAAGAACGCCGTGCTCACCCTGGGAAACTTCCTGGACCGCTACCCCACTTCGGAGTACGCGGCCGAGGTCCGGCTAAAACTGGCGGATTGCAGGATCAAGCAGCTGCAGTATGAAAACTACGTCGGAAACTTCTATCTGAGGACCGGGAAATACCCGTCCGCCATCAAGCGACTGAACGAAGCCCTGGTGAGATTTTCCGACACCCCAAAGCTGGATGAAACCCTCTTTTACCTGGGCAAGGCCTATATTAAATCGGGAGACGCGGCGCAGGGCGGGAAGGTTTTCAGGCGGCTTTCCACGGAGTTCCCGGCCAGCCCGCTAAACAAGGATGCCGCGAAATTGCTGGGAGGTTTTGCCGGATACTCCTCGTTGCGCGGCTAAACGCCGGCAGCAAGGGTTTGCCCGACCCGTCCGGTAACAGGTTTTGAAGTTGCTGGGGTCCTTTCCGCAACTTGATCGGGTGGGGCTCATCCCTTCAGGATAGCCGTCCCGCGAACTGGTCACCGACTTGCTCCTCCACGCCCTCCTTTGGGGAGGCGCTCCTGGGCGCCTCTGTCGCCTGCTTCGGCAACTTTTCCAAGCCGATTGTTGGATGTTTCTCGCCGGCCCACTCCCCCCTACCAAGCTAACCGGAAACACCCTGTCTCCTTTCCGTTGATCCATTTTCTTGCTCGAGAGTACCCGGCTGTAAATCGCTCGGTATGCCCAGGCGGTGCCGCTTATTTGCGCCACGCTTGCGCTTTGGGAATGCCCGCGGAGGTAATTATTTACCCGTAGGCCGATTTGTGTATAATGGCGCGATACCCAACCCAGGAGGTTTTATGGCTGAAGAAATGAAGGAGCCCTGGCTCAACTATCTCGCACTGACAACCATCATCTTTGCCGTCTGCGCCACCATGGCGACCTTCAAGGGGGGAGGCTATTCCACCCGCTCGGTATTGAGTCAAACCCAGGCATCGGACCAGTGGGCTTTTTTTCAGTCCAAGAGCATCAAGGGGTATCTCTACGAGATGCAGAAAGACCAGCTGGAGATGCAGGTTAAGACCTTGGGGGCGCAGCTGTCTCCCGAACTAGGCGCGGAATATAGCAAGAAGATCGACGGCTACGCCTCGAAGATCGCCAAGTACGAGTCGGAAAAAACCAAGATTCAAGGCGACGCGAAGAAACTCGAAAAGCTGAGGGACGACGCGCAGCGTCATGGGCAACCCTTCGGCGTCGCGGTGATCTTTCTGCAGATAGCCATCCTGCTCTCCTCCATAGCGGCGCTTTTGAAAAAGAAGTACGTCTGGCTGCTCGGCGTGGTGATTGGCAGCTACGGTCTGCTTCAGTTCGCCAACGGGTTCTTCCTGTTCCTGTAACCGCTCTTTGCTGTTCCGATCCCGAGCGGGAAGGAGTCCTCGCGTGGGGCAGGTCGGTCTGCCTGGCATCGCCTTCGGGTGCTTTCCAAGTGGGCTTTTAGCGTTGCTCCTGGTCCATTTGGGAGCGTATAGTCTTAATGAACGGTGCGCCGGTGCGCTAGCATGGCGCCGGATGCCATTGTCTGAGGAGTTTGCATGACACAGCAGCAGTTTTTCGCCACCACCGCGAAGGGGGTTGAAGAGGTTCTCGCGGGCGAGCTGGTAAGGCTCGGTGTGGAGAGCGTGGCCATAGAAAGCGGCGGAGTCCGCTTTGCCGGCGGCATGGAGGCCGCCTACCGGGCCAACCTCTGGCTCAGGACCGCCAGTCGCGTGCTGATGCCGCTCGCCGAATTTGCCTGCGAGACCCCCGAGGAACTCTACCAGGGGGCCCGCGCCATACCCTGGACGCAGTACGTCACCCCGTCCATGACCCTGGCCGTCGACTGCAACCTCAGGGACTCGACCCTCACCCACTCGGGGTTCGTCGCGCTGAAGACCAAGGACGCCATCGTGGACGAGGTGCGGGATCGCTGCGGCAGCCGTCCCAACGTGGACACCAAGGATCCCGACCTGCGGGTGAACGTCCGGCTCTTCAGGAACCGCTGCACGGTGAGCCTCGACTGCTCCGGGATGCCCCTGGATCGCCGCGGCTACCGTTTGGACCGCCACGAGGCGCCCCTCAAGGAGAACCTCGCGGCGGCGCTTGTGGAGCTGTCCGGCTGGGACGGCACGGTTCCCTTTCTGGACCCCATGTGCGGCACCGGCACCATCGCGATAGAGGCGGCATTGAAGGCTTTGCGCGTCCCGCCGGGGCTGCTGCGGGCGGGGTTCGGCTTCCAGCGCTGGCCCGGATTTGATGCGGGGCTCTGGGAGCGTATCGTCGAGGAGGCGCGCCAGGGGATGATGACCGCGCTGCCGGCGCCGATTCTTGGTTCCGACATCTCGCACTCGGCGATCGCCATGGCTAACGAAAACGCGCGCCGCGCCGGGGTCGGTGACCTTATCACCCTGGGTCGGGGCGAGATCTCCGAACTTTCCCCGCCCGCCGGTCCCGGGATCCTGGTCTTCAACCCCCCCTACGGCAAGAGGCTCGGCGAGGAGGAGGAATTGAAGCCGCTTTACAAGGAGATCGGGGACGTGATGAAAAAGCGCTGCAAAGGGTACACCGCCTACCTTTTCACCGGGAACCTGGAGCTCGCGAAATGCGTCGGTCTCAAGGCGTCGAGGAGGATCGTGCTTTACAACGGACCGATCGAATGTCGCCTGCTGAAGTATGAGATGTACTAAGGGGCCGTAGTCATTAAAAATCGGTTGACAGCCTTGCGCTTTTAACCTATGGTGTAATTTCGCTTTTCGGGCCTATAGCTCAGTTGGCTAGAGCTACCGGCTCATAACCGGTCGGTCCCAGGTTCGAGTCCTGGTGGGCCCACCACCTAAAATTAGGATGATGTGGGGATGCCCTTAAAGCACCTGGTCAGACGAAAAAATACACGTAAAGTGGAGAAAAAGAGTGCACACCGAGAGGTTGCACTCTTTTTCTTTTGTGAGCGATGATTACTCCTAGAGTCTCAGATATAGTCGGAATTACTAACAAAATTGCCCCTGGCGACCTCGCGGAAGCCTGGGATAACGTAGGACTCCAGCTCGGGGACCCGGTATCGCAGGTCTCCCGGATCATGGTGGCCCTGGATCCGGGAAGTCCCGCCATCGAGGCGGCCGTCGAGGCCCGCTGCGATCTGCTGATCACCCACCACCCCTTCATCTTCACCCCCCTGAAAAAGATCTCCGCCGCCGACGAAACCGGCCGACTTGCCATACTCGCCCTAAAGAACGACCTTGCTGTCATCTCCTTGCATACCAACTACGACATCGCAAAGGGCGGCGTGAACGATCTTCTCGCCGGGCGTCTTGGGGTCCAGGGACTGCTGCCGCTCAGGGTCACCGGTGCCGACGAGTACCTGAAAATCGCCCTCTTCGTCCCCAAGGGATTCGAGGAGCGGCTGCTCGAGGCGCTTGCGCCGTTCCTGGCCACGGCCGGCAACTACCGGGACTGCTCCTTCCAGGGAGACGGGCTCGGCAGGTTCACCCCGGTCCCCGGCGCGCAACCGTTCGCGGGCGAGGTGGGGGTACGGCAGCTGCAACCGGAAAGCCGCCTGGAGCTGCTGATCCCGAAAGAGCGGCTCTCCGGAGCGGTTGCCGCCTTGAAGGGGGCGCATCCCTACGAGGAGCCCGCCTTCGACGTCTACCCGGTGTTGAACCGGGGTGGGAGCCGTGGTTTGGGCCGGATCGGTCTGCTTCCCGAGGCGACCAGCGCCGCCGAATTCGCCCTGTTCGTCAAAAAGGAGCTTGGGGCTAGCGGGGTGCGCCTGGTGGGCGAGCCCGGGCGGCGCGTGAGGAAGGTCGCCCTTTGCGGCGGCAGCGGAGCTTCGCTTTTGCACGAAGCTGCGCGCAAGGGGGCGGATCTCTTTTTGACCGGGGACGTGAAATACCATGAAGCGCGGGAAGCAGAGGCACTCGGCATCGCCGTGCTGGACGCGGGGCACTTCGCCACCGAGTTGCCGATGGTCCAGGGGTTGGCGTGCGCGCTCGAGCGTGCGCTGAAAGCAAGTAGATTCGAGACCGAGGTTTTGGCGTACCAAGGAGAGAGGGAACCTTTCAGCTTTTTGTGAAGGTTTTGCGCTCTTTATGTGCATATTAAAAGGTTTTGGGGAGGCAGATTTTGCGGAACAACTTGAAGTCGTTGTACGAGTTGCAGGAAATTGACCTGCGCATTGACGGTCTGGATGGTGAGAAGGGGCAGCTCCTTGCCGAGGCTCAGGCGCTGGAATTGAGGCTTGCCGAGGCGCGGGAGAAGATCGCGGCCCGTCGCGAGGAAGTAGCCGCGGCGGAAGCCGAGAAGGCCGCGCTGGAGGCGAGTCTTGCGGCCGAGACCGAGAACATCGTCAGGTCCGAGTCCCACCTGAAGGAGATCAAGACCCAGAAGGAATACCAGGCGGTCTCCAAGGAGATCTCCGGAGCCAAGAAGTTGATCGCGGAACTGGAAGACCAGATCCTGCAGAAGATCAACGTCCTGGAGGAACTTTCCGGCGACATCGCCAAGAAGGAATCCGACCTGGCCGAGCTGGAGGGGAATGTCACCGTCCAGAAGGGCGAGGTGCAGAGCCGGGTGGCGAGCCTGGAATCCGGGATCGCGGACGACGCCGCTACGCGCGAGAAGACCGTCAAGGGGCTTCCCGCCTCGGTCTTGAAGCGTTACAAGAAGCTTCGGGAGCAGCGCAAGGGAGTGGCTGTGGTCGAGGCGAAGGAAGGGAACTGCATGGGTTGCAACATGCAGCTCCCTCCGCAGCTCTACAACACGCTGTTCCGGGCCGATGACGTGCTCACCTGCCCGCACTGCCAGCGTATCCTCGTCATGCACCTGGAAGCGCAGGGAGAGTAAAAGACGTTAGAGGCTGTTCGGAGTTCAGAGTTCTAAGTTGAAACCCGGAACTTTGAACTTTGAACTTTGAACTTTGAACTTTGAACTTTGAACAGTTTTTCCAGTTTGGCTGAAGCAGACCAGATGGCCGCCGCCCTCACGGGGGGAGGAAAGTCCGGGCTCCACAGGGCATGGTGCTGGATAACGTCCAGCGGGGGTGACCCCAGGGAAAGTGCCACAGAGAGAAGTCCGCCCGCCTCGGCGGGTAAGGGTGAAAGGGTGAGGTAAGAGCTCACCGGGTCCGTCGGTGACGTCGGATGCCAGGTAAACCCCACCAGGAGCAAGACCAAATAGGGAAGCGTTAAGGACGGCCCGTCCGTGCTTCCGGGTTGGTTGCTTGAGGGCGCCGGTAACGGCGCTCCTAGATGAATGACCATCGCCCGCAACCGGGTAACCGGCTGCGGGAACAGAACCCGGCTTACGGGCTGCTTCGGCCAATTTTAAAAAATATTGCAGGCGGCATACCGGAGAGGCGGGGAGCGATCCCCGTCTCTGCCGAAATGGCGTCCAGGGTTGCTGATCGGTTGCCGCTTCGCTCTTGGAAGCGTAGTGCCATGTAGGCTAAGCTCACAGCCTGGATGGCTTTTTTTTATTCCTGCTGGAACAGGACGGATGGCAAACTGCACATGAACTTCGATGAACAGTGGCAAAACGGCGTGCAAACGGTCACGCTCGCCTTCCTGAGCCAGCCGGAGCAGGTGCTGGAGAGGCTCCGCGGGCTCTCGGCCGCGCTCAGGGAGCAAAAGTGTGCCATGCAGGCGCTGGTGGAGCGGGTGGGGGCGGCGTCGCACTGCGCCGGCTGCGGCGGGGAGTGCTGCGTGGCGGGGAAGTACCATTTCACCAGGGCCGACCTGCTGGTCTACCTCGCCACCGGGGAGACGCTCTTCGCGCCGCTCTTTGGCAACGGGCTCTGTCCCTACCTGGGCCGGGAGGGGTGCCTCACCCCGCCGGCCTACCGCCCCTTCAACTGCATCACCTTCAACTGCGAGCGGATCGAGGACCTCCTCTCGGGGGAGGATGTCGCCAGCTTTTACCGGATGGAACGGGAGCTCCGGCGCATATACGGCGAGATCCGCTCCCTTTTCCCGGAATACTCGATGCACGGGGCGCTCCTTGCGGACGCTCCCCCGAAAGACCCGGAAACAGGCTCTGTAGCACGCTAAGTAACTGATCGGAGGTACCATTCATGGCAACCATACATGACATCGTGCTCGCGCACATTGACAATAAGCCGGCCTTCTACGCCAGGATAGAGGAGATCACCCCGGACGTGAAGCCCGGGTGGTGGAAGGTGAAGCTCCTGGTCCTCACCGTCCCGCTCCAGGTCTACACCTGGATCCTGGACGAAAGCCAGGTGAACGGAGCTCCCTTCACCATGGGCGAGACCCCCATCATGCTGGAGAAAGTCGTCTCGCCCGAGCCACCGACCAAGCCGCTCAGCTCGGTCGGCAAGGGGGCCGCCTCCCGCAAGGGGACCAACGTCGTCTCCCTCTTCGACAGGAAAAAACCTTGAGGTGAAGGGGCGGAGGCTCCCTCCTCCGCCCGCCTCCTTGCCGGTTTGACGATTTTAACTCGCCGGAATGCCTGCCCTATTCATTCCCCATCGCCAATCCCCCGCCGGCCTGCTCCCTCCGGTCGTTAAACCCCTGGAAAACCTCCAAAAAATTCACTTTTTCCGGTCAAATATGCCTTGACATCACCGTTGCCCTACCGTATAGTTCGTGCGCAAAGTGGTATAAAGTGGTATGAAGTGGCAAAAAGTGCCGGGGTGGCCATGTTCAGAGGGAAGTTCGAGACGACGATCGATGCGAAAGGACGCACCAGCATTCCCGCGAAATTCCGCGAGGTTCTGGTCGAGGCCTTCGGCGATGAGCGTTTTTTCCTCACCAAATCGAGCCCGGTCCGACTCGGCGCTGGACAGTTCAGCTACGGCCTGGTGATCTATCCCTACAACGATTTTCTCGCGCTCGAGGAGAAGCTGAAGGTCGGCACCGGCCTCGGCCTCAGCCTCGCGGAACTCGCCGCCGTGAAGCGCACCGTTCTGGTCCCGGCCGTCGAGTGCGTGGCGGACAAGCTCGGGCGCCTGCTGGTGCCGAGCGATCTCAGGAAGAGCGCGCTCCTCGAGCGGGAGATCCACTTCGTCGGCATGCAGAACAAGGTCGATATCTACAGCCAGGCCATCTGGGCCAGGGTGTGCGAGCAGGACGAGCAGAACTTCCCGATCGATTCCCCCGCGCTTGCGGGACTGGGGCTCTAGATGGAGGATTTTCACCACATATCGGTCATGCCGGACGAGGTGCTGGCCGCGCTGGCGCCGCGAACGGGCGGGGTCTACGTGGACGGCACCCTGGGCGGAGCCGGGCACGCGGGGCTCATACTCACGGCCAGCGCACCCGACGGCATCCTGATCGGCTTTGACCGGGACGCCGAGGCGATAGCGGTCGCCCGGGAGAGGCTTGCCCCTTTCGGCGCGCGGGCGCGGCTGTTCCAGAGGAATTTCGCCGCCATCACTATGAGCCTCGCCGAAATCGGGGTGGACGCCATCGACGGCTTCGTGCTCGACCTCGGGGTCTCCTCGCACCAGCTGGACAAAGACGAGCGCGGCTTCAGCTTCATGCACGACGCCCCGCTCGACATGCGGATGGACCGGAGCAGCGGCCTCACCGCCGCCGACCTGGTGAACACGCTCCCCGAGGCGGAACTGTTCCGGATCATCCTCGAGTACGGGGAGGAGCGCTGGGCCAAGCGGGTGGCCTCCTTCATCGTGGCCGCGCGGGACCGGCAGCCGATCGAGACCACCCTGCAGCTCGTCGACCTGATCAAGGGCGCCATTCCCAAGGCCAAGTGGGAGGAGCGCCTGCACCCGGCCACCAGGACCTTCCAGGCCCTGAGGATCGCGGTGAACGAGGAGCTGAAGAGCCTGGAAGACGGGCTGGCCGACCTGCTCAAGCTTTTGAGGGTAGGGGGGCGCGGCGCGGTGATCTCCTTTCATTCCCTGGAGGACAGGATCGTCAAGTCGAGCTTTCGCGCCGCCGCCACCGGCTGCACCTGTCCCAAGGGATTGCCCGGCTGCGTCTGCGGCAGGGTGCCGCAGTTCAAGGTCGTGACGGGGAAGCCGCTGCGTGCCGGGGCGGAGGAAGTTGCAGGGAACCCGCGCTCCCGGAGCGCGAGGCTTCGGGTCGTGGAAAAGATCATCTAAAGAGGACGTATCCATATGGGACATAGCAAGGTTGCCTACGGCAAGGTCGCCGCACCGGCGCGCAGCGGCGCCCCAGCCCGTGAGAGCTGGAACACCTTTCCCTATCTGACGGGGGTCATGGTGCTCTTGACGCTGGTCTCCATCTTCCACGTCTGGTCCCGGGTCGAGGTGATCGACCTGAACCTGAAGATCTCGGAATCGGCCAGGCTCTTCAAGGAGGAGGGGCAGGAGAACAAGCGCCTGAAGCTGGAGGTCGCCTCGCTGAAGGCCCCGGCCAGGATCGAGGCGCTTGCCACGGGTGAACTCGGCATGGCGCTCCCAACCGACCAGCAGGTGGTCCTGGTCAAGTGATAGAGAAACGGGAGAAATGGGCCAGGGTCCGGATGCGCTCGGTGGCCCTCCTTTTCGCCCTCGTGTTCGTCGCCACCGCGGGGCGCGCCTTCTATCTGCAGGTGCTGCAGAAGGATCGCCTGGTGAAGCTTGCGGAGAAGCAGCATCAAAGGATCGTGGCCCTCACCCCTGGAAGGGGGGCGATCTACGACCAGCACAGCGCACCTCTCGCCGTGTCGATAGAGATGGACTCCTGCTATGCGGAGACCCGGAACCTCGAGAGCCTGCCGGACGCGGCGGCCAAGATTGCCCCGCTTTTGGGTTACGGGGTTTCCGAACTTACGGCAAAGCTCAAGGCGAGCCGGAACTTCGTCTGGCTGTCGCGCCGGATGTCGCCCGAGATGGCCAAGAAGGTCCGGGAACTGGATCTGGACGGGGTCGGCTTCGTCAAGGAGAGCAAGCGCTTCTACCCGAACTCCGAGGTGGCCGCCCACGTGATCGGATTCACCGGCACCGACCCCGGCGGGCTTGAGGGGGTGGAGAAGAAGTACGACTCGACCATCCTCGGCAACACCGGCTACCTGGTGACGGAGCGCGACGCACTCGGGCGCGACATAGACCTGAAGAAGGGGAGCGGGGCCAAGAGCGGCTCCAAGGGGCATAACGTCGTCCTCACCCTGGACAAGAACGTGCAGTACATAGCGGAGAAGGAACTCGCGAATGCGGTGGTGAAAAGCGGCGCCAAAGCGGGTATGGCCATCGTGATGGAGCCGGAAAGCGGCCGGGTGCTGGCGATGGCGAACTACCCCACCTTCAACCCGAACAGCTTTGCCAAGTACGGGCCGTCCGCCCTCAGAAACCGTGCCATCTCCGACAGCTTCGAGCCCGGCTCCACCTTCAAGATATTCCTGATCGCCTCGGCGTTGGAAAACCGTGTCATCAGGCCCGGCGACAGCTTCAACTGCGAGAACGGCAGCTACAGCATGAGCGGCAGGACGATCCACGACACCCACAAGTACGGCGCCCTGAGCGTGGCGCAGATCCTCAAGTACTCGAGCAATATCGGCGCGGCGAAGATCGGCAGCCGCCTGGGGGCCGAGCGCCTCTATGCGGGACTTACCGGTTTCGGCTTCGGGGAAAAAAGCGACATCGACCTCCCCGGCGAGGCCGGCGGGATGCTGCGCCAGCAGGCCAAGTGGTACGGCATCGACCTCGCCACCATCTCCTTCGGACAGGGGGTCACCGCGACGGCGCTGCAGATCACTGCCGCGGTTTCGGCGGTCGCCAACGGCGGCAACCTCATGAAGCCGTATCTGGTGGACCGGATCACCGACGACAACGGGGTCGTGCTGCAGCAGTTCTCCCCGCAGCTGAAAAGACGGGTGATCTCTCCCGAGACGGCGAAGACCGTGGCGCGCATGCTCGAAGGGGTCGTGATCGAGGGGGGGACCGGAACCAACGCCGCCGTCGACGGCTACCGGGTGGCGGGAAAGACCGGAACCGCACAGAAGGTCGACGCGGCCACCCACCGGTATTCGGCCAAGCGGACCGCATCCTTCGTAGGCTTCGTCCCGCTGGAAAAGCCGAGGCTCGCCATCCTGGTCGTGGTCGACGAGCCGAAGACGAGTTCCTACGGCGGGGTGGTCGCGGCCCCCGCCTTCAGCGCCATCGCGCAGCAGACCCTCTGCTACCTGAAGGTGCCGGCAGAAAAAGGGACCAAGCGCAAGGCGGAGCCGGCCGGGGCGAAGAGCGCGCCGCAACCCGGGACCGAGGCTGCGGTCGAAGGCGGCATCGTCGAGGGGAGCGAGGCCGGGAGCATGCCGAACTTCAGGGGGATGAGCATGCGGCAGGTGCTGCAGGTCATGGAAAAACGCGGACTCAATGTTAAACTGCAGGGTAGCGGCAGGGCGATCGAGCAGAACCCGCCGCCGGGGAGCCGGATCAATACGCAGGATCAGGTCTGGGTCCGGTTCGTCCCGTCCGCCTGAACAATGGGGGTAGCATGAAACTCGCGCAACTGTTGAGCTGTCTCGACGTGGTGCAGCTGACCGGGGAGAGCGACATCGAGATCGAGGGGCTCCACTACGACTCGCGCGGCGTGAGGCCGGGCGGGCTCTTCTTCGCCCTGCGCGGGGTGAAGAGCGACGGCACCCTGTTCCTGGAGGCCGCGGTTAAGGGAGGTGCGGTCGCAGTCGTTTCGGACCGCCCCTGTGCCGTCGCCGGTGTGACGACGGTGCTGGTCCGGGACGCGCGGCGCGCCATGTCGCTCATGGCCGCCCTATTTTACGGGGTACCGACGGCGGCGCTTCCGGTGGTCGGCATCACCGGGACCAACGGCAAGACCACCACGAGCTACCTGATCGAGGGGATCCTGGAAAAGGGGGGGATTCCCGCCGCGGTGCTCGGCACCATCAGCTATCGTTTCGGGGAGGTGAGCCTGCCGGCCCCGAACACGACCCCCGAGTCGGTCGACCTGCAGCGGACCCTGCGGGAGCTGGTAGACCTGGGGGCGCGCGGCGTGGTGATGGAAGTCTCTTCGCACAGCCTGGAGCAGCACCGGGTGGACGGCTGCCTCTTCGACGTCGCCGTCTTCACCAACCTGACCCGCGACCACCTCGACTATCACCTGGACATGGAGTCCTACTTCGGCAGCAAGCTGAGGCTCTTCACCGATCTGGTCACCCCTGACGAGCGCAAGCCGAAAAGGCGCGTCGTGGTGAACCTGGACGACCCGTACGGCGCCCGGATCAAGGCCAAGGCCCCCTGCCCGGTGCTGAGCTATGCCATGGCAGGGGGGGCGGACGTGACCGTGGCCGAGGTCGATTTCTCGGTGCATGGCATCCGCTGCCGGCTGCAGACGCCGCGCGGCGAGATCTCGCTGGTCTCCGACCTTCTGGGCCGCTTCAACCTGTACAACATCCTTGCCGCCGCGACGGCGGGGCTTGCCCTCGGGCTTCCCGACGCCGCGATCCGGGACGGGATCGAGGGGCACAAGAAGGTCCCCGGCCGGGTGGAGCGGGTGGAGAACGACAAGGGGATCACGGTGCTGGTTGATTATGCCCACACCGGCGACGCCCTGGAGAACGTCCTTGCCACCGTTTCCGAGCTGAAGACCGCCCGCATCATCACCCTTTTTGGCTGCGGCGGCGACCGTGACAAGGGGAAACGCCCGATGATGGGCGAGATCGCGGCGCGCTACAGCGACCTCGCCATCATCACCTCCGACAACCCGCGCACCGAGGAGCCGCTGACGATCCTGGAGGACGTGCGGGCTGGCATCACTCCGCTTGGCCTGCGGGAGTACCGGCTCGACGAACTGGCGGGAGGTTTCCAGGAGAAAGGGTTCGCGGCCATCGAATCGCGGCGCGACGCGGTGCACGCGGCGATCCATGCGGCGCGGCCCGGCGACATCGTCCTTCTGGCGGGGAAGGGGCACGAGGATTACCAGATCGTCGGAACCGAGAAGTTCCATTTCGACGACCGCGAAGAAGCGGCACGCGCGCTTGAGCTGATCAGGGGCGGGTGACAACCTGCCGGGTCGGACAGGTCGGACGAGTCGGACGAGTCGGATAAAAAAACATGAAGCAGGGGATGGGATTGCAGAAAGTGACGGCGCCGCGGGCGCCAGGACATAGAGGAAGCATGGCAACATTTACTCTGGAAGAAATAGCCGGGGCGACCGGCGGCAGCATGAGGGGCGAAACCGGGGCGGTTGCCTCCGGGGTCTCCACCGACTCGCGCGCAGCCGCCCAAGGCGAGCTTTTCGTGGCACTCAGGGGTGAGCGCTTCGACGGCCACGACTTCGTCGCCGCCTCAGCAGCGAGAGGGGTCGGGATCTTCCTGGTCGACGACGCCTGGTTTGCCTCGCATCCGCTTCCCGCAGGGAGCTCCGCGGTCGTGGTTCCGGACACGCTGAGGGCCCTCGGGGACCTCGCCGCCTGGCACCGCCGCCGCTTCAAGATCACCGTCGTCGCGGTCACCGGCAGTAACGGCAAGACCACCACCAAGGAGATGCTCGCCCGCATCCTCACCCAGACGGGACCGGGGCTCAAGACCGAGGGGAACCTGAACAACCTGATCGGGCTGCCGCTCACGCTCCTGAGGCTTACCGGAAGGGAGCGCTGGGCCGTGCTGGAACTCGGAATGAGCGCCTTCGGCGAGATCGACCGGCTCGCCGAGATCGCGGGCCCGGACGTCGGCATCATCACCAACGCCTTCCCCGCGCACCTGGAGACTCTCGGCTCCGTCGAGGGGGTGGCGCGCGCCAAGGGAGAGCTCTTCCTGCGCCTGGCCCCCGGGGCCTGGGCGGTCTACAACGTCGACGACCCGCTGGTCTCCAAGTGCCCGGCCCCGTCCAACGTCACTCGCCTCACCTTCGGCCTGCGCGGCGCCGAGGTGAGCAGCGCCTCCATCAAGAGCCTCGGCAAGAGGGGCGAGAGTTTCACCCTGCGCCTCCCGAGCGGGGAGCAGCCGGTGCTTCTTTCCGCCTTCGGCCGCCACAACGTCTACAACGCCCTCGCGGCGGCTGCGGCCGCGCACGCACTCGGCGTGCCGGGTGAGACGATACGGCTCGGACTCGAGGAGTTCACCCCCTACGACAAGAGGTTCCAGCTGGAGGAATTCTCCGGCGTGGTGCTGATCGATGACAGCTACAACGCGAACCCCGCCTCCATGGCGGCAGCCCTCGAAACGCTCAGGGAGGTCCGGGAAGAGGGACGCGCCGCCGCGGTCCTGGGCGACATGCTGGAACTGGGACCCGGAACGGAGGCGGCCCACAGGGAGCTCGGGCGGCTCGCGGCGGGGTGCGTGGAGCGGCTTTACCTCCTGGGCGAACAGGCCGGGCAGGTGGCGGACGGAGCGCTTGGCGCCGGATTCGACCCGGAGGCCCTCCTGATGGCGCAGGACCACGAAGAGCTCTCCCGGGAGCTCCTGGCCTGGGTGCAACCGGGCGACTGCGTGCTGGTCAAGGGGTCGCGCGGCATGCGGATGGAGCGTGTGGCGCAGGCCGTACGTGACGCCTTCGCGGCACCGGCGCAAGGGGGGAACGACTGATGCTGTACCATCTGCTGTATCCGCTCGCCTCGAGCTACAAGCTCTTCAACGTCTTCAAATACTTAACCTTCCGGACCATCTACGCGATGATCACGGCGCTGGTGTTGTCATTCATCATCGGCCCCTGGGTGATCAGGAGACTCGAGGGGCTGCAGGCGCGCCAGGTGATCAGGACCGACGGCCCCGAGTCGCACCTGAAGAAGCAGGGCACCCCGACCATGGGGGGTGTGCTGATCCTGCTCTGCATCGTGCTGCCGACGCTGCTCTGGGCGGACCTGAAGAACCCCTTCATCTGGGTCACGCTCTTCGCCATCGTGGGGTACGGCGCCATCGGCTTCGTGGACGACTACAAGAAGGTGGTGGAGAAAAACACCAAGGGGCTCTCCCCCAGGCAGAAGATGTTCTGGCAGATACTCCTTGGGGCGGGGGTCGGAATCTTCCTCTACAACCTTCCCGGCTTCTCGACCGAACTCAACCTCCCCTTCTTCAAGAGGGTGCACCCGGAAATGGGCCTCCTCTTCATCCCTTTCGTGACGCTCGTCATCGTCGGGGCCAGCAACGCGGTGAACCTGACCGACGGCCTGGACGGGCTCGCCATAGGTCCCGTAGCCATCAACGCCGCAACCTACCTGCTGTTCAGCTACATCGCCGGTAACGCGCGGCTCTCCGGTTACCTGGCGATCCCCTACGTCCCCGGCGCGGGGGAGCTCGCCGTACTGTGCGGGGCGCTGGTGGGGGCCGGACTCGGCTTTCTCTGGTACAACTCCTATCCGGCCGAGGTGTTCATGGGGGATGTCGGCTCGCTTGCCTTGGGAGGGGGGCTCGGCACGCTGGCCGTGGTCACCAAGCAGGAGATCCTCCTGATCATCGTCGGCGGGGTATTCGTGGTGGAAGCGCTCTCGGTGATCTTCCAGGTCGGCTCCTACAAGTACCGGGGCAAGCGCATCTTCCGGATGGCCCCGATCCACCACCACTTCGAGCTGAAGGGGGTGGCGGAGCCGAAGATCATCGTCCGGTTCTGGATCATCACCATCATCCTGGCGCTGGTGGCGATCTCCACGCTGAAGATGCGCTGATGCTGCCGGGCCACGGGATCTGCTGCCACATCTTCATTCCCGCAGATCACCATCGGCCGCTGCCGCACGGCCCAGCCGACTGCTGCTGACGCTGCGGCGAATTAACGTTGATTTTTTAGCGCAAATCCGCGCTGTTTCGGGTACTATGGTCGGGTTTCGGGGCAGGCGCTCCGGACCGGCCGACTTTACGGTACGAGCCGCAGCTTTTTCACACGAAGGATCATGATGGAACTCAAAGATAAAAAGATACTGGTCGTGGGACTTGCCCGTACCGGGGTGGCGGTGGCCCGCTTCCTCGTGGGTCAAGGGGCGCAGGTTACCGTGACCGACATGCGCGAGGAGGAGGAACTCTCGGAAAGCCTGGCGGAGCTGGCAGACCTCGATATCGGCTTCGAGCTCGGGCGTCACGTGCCGTACAGCTTCCTGATGGCGGATCTCATCGTGGTGAGCCCGGGAGTCCCGATGGACATCAAGCCGCTCGCCATGGCGCGCTCCCAGAAGCGCCGCGTGGTGAGCGAGGTGGAGCTTGCCTCCTGGTTCATCGACGCCCCGATGGTCGCCATCACCGGCACGAACGGCAAGACCACCACGACGACGCTCACCGGGGAGATCTTCCGGGCCTGCGGCTTCACCACCTTCGTCGGCGGCAACATCGGGCGCCCCCTGATCGAGCTGGCGGCCTCCGGCGAGGCAGTCGAGCGGGTCGTGGTCGAACTTTCCTCCTTCCAGCTGGAGGGGGTGGAGAGCTTCCGGCCCAACGTGGCGGTGCTTCTCAACCTGACCGAGGACCACCTGGACCGCTACGAAAGCTTCCAGCAGTACATCGACGCCAAGCTGCGCATCTTCGAGAACCAGACCGCCGACGACTTCGCGATCCTGAACATGGACGACCCGCTGGTCGCGGCCTGCGCCGGAAGGCTCGCCGCCCGCGTCTTTCCGATGAGCAGGCTTCATGAGCTCGAAGAGGGGATCAGCTACCGGGACGGCTTCATCACCTTCTCGCACCATGGGAAGGTGCTCCGTTTCGGCACCGAGGGGTTCCGGCTCAAAGGGGTGCATAACCTCGACAACATCATGGCGAGCCTGGCCGCCACCCTCCTTTTGCGCTGCGACGGGGATTGCGCCTACCGGTCGGTGAGCTCCTTCAAGGGGCTGCCGCACCGGATGGAATTCGTCGCCGAGTTCGGCGGGGTTTCCTGGTACGAGGACAGCAAGGGGACCAACGTGGGGAGCGTGGTGAAATCGCTGGAGAGTTTCGACTCCAACATCACCCTCATCGCCGGCGGCAAGGACAAGGGGGGCTCCTACGAGCCGCTGGCCCCGCTGGTCGCCGGCCGGGTCAGCCACCTGGTCCTGATCGGCGAGGCGCGCGCCCGGATGAACGAGGCGCTCGGCTCCCTCACCGACACGCACCTGGCCGGGAGCCTGGAGGAGGCGGTGACACTGGCCCGCTCGCTCACGACTCCGGGCGGCGTGGTGCTCTTCTCGCCGGCCTGCTCCAGCTTCGACATGTTCAAGGATTACGAGGAGCGCGCCGAGCGCTTCAAGGCGCTGGTGCGGGCCGCAGAACGTGAGGGGGATGCGTGAAACGGGTGGAGGGGTTCGACATCATAGTCCTCATGATGGCGGTGATACTCACCTGCTTCGGTGTGGTCATGGTCTACTCCGCATCCTCGGTAATGGCAGCCAAGAAGTTCCACGACGGTTTTTATTTCCTGAAGCGGCAGTCGCTCTTCGCCCTGATCGGTTTTTGCGGCATGGGCGTCGCCATGCAGATCGACTACCACGTCTGGAAACGGTGGGCGGTGCCGCTCTTCTTCACCTGCTTTTTCCTCCTGCTGCTGGTCTTCCTGCCGGGGATCGGCGGGACCGCCAAGGGGGCGTCGCGCTGGATCCGCCTGCCGGGGTTCAATTTTCAGCCCTCGGAGCTCGCCAAGGTGGCGCTCATCATCTACATGGCCTACTCCCTGGACAAGAGGCAGGAGAAGCTGAAGCAGTTCCTCTCCGGCTTCTTCCCGTACCTGCTGATACTCGGCGTCTTCATCGCGGTCCTTTTGAAGCAGCACGACATGGGCGCCGCCCTCACCATGGGGACCGTCGCGATCGTCATGCTGTTCGCCGCCGGGACCCGTCTGCAGTACATACTCGGCATGGGGCTCGTGGCACTGCCCGGGATCTGTTACCTGGTGTTCACCGAGGCCTACCGCATGCGTCGCATCACCGCCTTTCTCGACCCCTGGCAGGACCCGACCGACGCGGGTTTCCAGATCATCCAGTCCTGGCTCGCCCTTGGCACCGGCGGCATCTTCGGCCAGGGGCTGGGCGAGGGGAAACAGAAACTGTTCTACCTCCCCGAGGCGCACACCGACTTCATCCTTTCGGTTTGCGGCGAGGAGCTCGGCTTTCTCGGGGTGATCGTGATAGCGTCCATGTTCCTGCTCCTGGTGCAGCGCTCGATCCGGGTGGCGATCGCGGCCGAGGATAACTTCGGGCGCTTCCTCGCCTTCGGCATCGCGGTGCTGATCGGCCTGGAGGCGTTCATCAACATGGCAGTGGTAACCGGGATGCTCCCGACCAAGGGGCTCGCGCTCCCCTTCCTAAGCTACGGCGGCAGTTCCCTGATCATCTCTCTGTGCGCCATCGGGATACTGCTGAACGTCTCCACCAAGATGAGGGTAACGACATGAGGCTCATCATTGCAGGTGGGGGGACCGGGGGACATCTCTTCCCGGGGATCGCTGTGGCGGAGGAGTTTCTGGCTCTCAACCCCGGCAACGAGGTGCTCTTCGTCGGGACCAGTCACGGCATCGAGGCGCGTCTGCTCCCCAAACTCGGTTACCCCCTGGCGCTCATTTCGGCGAGCGGCATGAAGGGGATGGGGACCGCCAAAAAGATCCTGAGCGCGGGGCGGCTTCTGTACGGCTACGCCCAGTCGCGCAAGATCCTGAAGGATTTCCGCCCCGACTTGGTGCTCGGCGTGGGCGGCTACGCCTCGGCGCCGCTGGTCCTCGCTGCGCGCGGCATGGGGATCAGGCGTTTCATCCATGAGCAAAACGCCGCCCCCGGGCTCACCAACAAGATACTGGGCCGCTTCGTGGACGGCGTCTTCATCTCGATGGCCGAGTCGGCAAGCTTCTTTCCCAAGAAGATCACCCAGATGACCGGCAACCCGATCCGCAAGGAGATCCTCTGGGGCTTTCAGGAGCGGGTCCGCAGCCTGGGGGATAACTTCAGCGTACTGGTCTTCGGCGGGAGCGCCGGTGCCCATCGGATTAACACCGCGCTCGTCGATGCGCTCCCGTTCCTGGAAGGGGTGAAGGGGAGGCTGCGGATCACGCATCAGACCGGCGAGAAGGACCTGGTGCAGGTGCGCGACGGCTACCGGGCCCGCGGTTTCCAGGCGGTCGTTTCCAGTTTCATCGAGAACATGTCGGCGGCCTACGGGGCGGCGGACCTGGTGATCTGCCGGGCCGGGGCCACCACCATCGCCGAGGTGACCGCCTGCGGCAAGGGGTGCATCTTCATTCCCTTCCCGTATGCCGCGGACGACCACCAGAGGAAAAACGCCGAGTCGCTTCTGAACCACGGGGCCGGTTTCATGATACTGGAAGAGGACCTGACGGGCGAGGCCCTGGCGCGGGAGATACTCGAGCTGATGGAGCACCCTGAGAGGCTTTCCGAGGTCGAGAGGAACGCGCGCAGCCTGGCGCAGCTCGATGCGGCCCAGGCGATAGTCTCGGCTATGACGGAGAAACAGGTTGAGGTTAAGGTTAAGGTTGAGAAAAACCAGGGTTAAATTGAGGTTAATGTAGAGGGGGTTCTTAACCTCAGCCTGCGAGCAGGGCGAGCGAAAACCTTAACCTGTTACAAGGCGACCAAAGGGAGCTAGCGTGTACGGAAAGATAGAGAAGATACATTTCGTCGGAATCGGCGGGATCGGCATGAGCGGCATCGCCGAGGTGCTCCTGAACCTGGGCTACAAGGTGTCCGGCTCGGACCTGCGGGCCTCGGAGATCACGGAACGGCTCGCGTCCTTCGGCGGGGAGATCTTTTTCGGCCATGCCAAGGAGAACGTGGCGAACGCGGACGTGGTGGTGATCTCGAGCGCCGTGCACGACGACAATCCGGAGGTCGTCGAGGCGCACCTCAGACTGATCCCGGTGATACCGAGGGCCGAGATGCTCGCCGAGCTGATGCGCATGAAGTACGGCATCGCGGTTGCCGGCACCCACGGCAAAACGACCACGACCTCGATGGTGGCGACGCTCCTCTCCAAGGGTGGCATCGATCCGACCATCGTCATCGGCGGCAGGCTCAATTCGATCGGGACCAACGCCAGGCTCGGGCAGGGACAGTTCCTGGTCGCCGAGGCTGACGAGTCGGACGGCTCCTTTTTGTTGCTCTCCCCGACCATCGCGGTCGTTACCAACATCGATGCGGACCACCTAGACTTCTACAGCGGGATCGAGGAGATCAAGGATACCTTCGTCGAGTTCATCAACAAGGTTCCCTTCTTCGGCCTGGCCGTCCTCTGCCTGGACAACGCCAACGTGGCGGAGATACTGCCGCGGGTGAAGAAGCGCTTCACCAGCTACGGACTCTCGGCCCAGGCGGATTTCAGGGCGACCGAGGTGCGGCTCTCCGGTTTCACCACCACATTCGTGGCGCACCACAGGGGGGTGCGTCTCGGCGAGATCACCTTCGCCATGCCGGGCGCCCACAACGTGCTGAACGCCCTGGCGGCAATCGCGGTCGCCATGGAGCTGGACATACCGTTCGAGACGATCCGCGACGGCTTCGCCTCCTTCGGCGGGGTAGGGCGCCGCTTCCAGATGAAGGGCGTGGCGAACGGCGTCATGGTGGTGGACGACTACGGTCATCACCCGACCGAGGTGCGGGCGACGCTCGCGGCCGCCAAGTCCGGCTGGGAGGACAGGAGGCTGGTCGTGGTGTTCCAGCCGCACCGCTACACGAGGACCAAGGAACTCTTCGAGGAGTTCGTCACGGCGTTCCATGACGCGGACGTCCTGATCCTTACCGACATCTACCCGGCGGGCGAGGCGCCGATCGAGGGGGTGAGCGCCGAGGCTCTGAGCGGGCGGATCCGCAGGCACGGTCAGAAGGATGTCACCTGGATCTCTGAGCGCGAGAAGCTCTACGAACACCTGGAACGCGTGCTGCAGCCGGGGGACATCCTGCTGACGCTCGGCGCCGGCAGCGTCTGGCAGGTCGGTGAGATCATGCTGGAGCGTCTGACCGCGGCAGGGGAGGCCTGATCTTGTATCGAGAGGGGCTGGACAGGGTAGTTCGCGAGATGCGCGGCGAGGCGAAGAGGGACGAGCCGATGGCGGCGCACACGGCGCTTCGGATCGGCGGGCCAGCCGACCTTTTCATCGAGCCCGATGACCTGGACGACCTGAGATGCGCACTGGAGATCCTTGCCGCCGAGGGTATTCCGTACTTCGTGATCGGCGGCGGCTACAACCTGCTGGTACGGGACGGCGGATTCAGGGGGTGCGCGATCTCGCTCAGGCGGCTCGACACCCTGAAGCCCCTGCCCGGCGCACGGCTCGAGGTCGGCGCAGGTGTGACCAACGGGATGCTCTGCAGGGTGGCGGCGGAGAGTTGCCTGGGCGGCGTCGAGTTTCTCTGCGGCATACCGGGAAGCTTCGGGGGGGCCCTCACCATGAACGCGGGTGCCCATGGCTGCGAAACCCTGCGGCGGGTCGAGAGCCTCGTCACACTGCGCGGCGACGAGATCGTGGCGCGAAAGGGGGGGGAGCTGGAGTTCGGTTACCGTTACCTGAAGCTCCTCCCCGGGGAGATCGTCATCTCGGCCAGGTTGCGCATGGAACCGGCGGAGCGGCGCGAAATAGAGGAGCGCATGGCCGGCTACCTCTCCCACAGGGGCGGCTCGCAGCGGGTCGCGTTTCCCAGCGTCGGCTCCTTCTTCAAGAACCCGCCGGGCCAGCAGGCCTGGCGCCTGATAGATCAGGCCGGGCTGCGGGGCGTAAGCGTCGGGGGAGCCCAGGTCTCAGAGGTGCACGCGAATTTCCTGGTCAACAGGGGAGGGGCGAGCGCTGCCGATTTTCTGGCACTTGCCGCGCTCGTGAAGGTGCGGGTGCAGGAGACGAGCTCGGTGGAGCTGGAAGAGGAAGTGCGCGTCATCGGTGAAGGGTAACGCTCGGTTTGCGCTTGACTGAGTCCCCCTTTGCAAAGGGGGGTGACACCGGGAACCGGAGTGATGGAAATAACAGCCTCAGAAAAGGATTTTGTCATGACGGTCGAGGAACTTACAGCAAAGAAGATAGGTGTGCTGATGGGTGGGCTTTCCGCGGAGCGGGAGGTGTCGCTGAAAAGCGGCGCCGCGGTCCTGGCGGCGCTCCAGTCGCGTGGATACCGCGCGGTCGGCATAGACGTCGGGCGTGATCTTCCGGCAAGGCTTATGGCCGAAGGGGTCGAGGTCGCCTTCATCGCGCTGCACGGCCGCTTCGGCGAAGACGGGTCGGTACAGGGTCTCCTGGAGATAATGGGAATACCCTACACCGGATCCGGCGTGCTCGCGAGCGCCCTTGCCATGAACAAGGTCTACTCCAAGGGGGTGTTCCGGTCGGCCGGACTCACCGTCGCCCCCTACCAGGTGCTGCGCCGGGGCGAAAAGCCCGCCACCTCCTTTGCGCTGCCGGTGGTGGTCAAGCCTTCACAGGAGGGCTCTTCCGTCGGGGTGAGCATCGTCCGGGACCTGAGCCGCATGGACGCCGCCCTTGCCGAGGCCTTCACCTATGACGAGGAAATCCTGGTGGAGCGTTTCATCGACGGTCGCGAGGTACAGGTAGGAATCCTGGAGGGGCGGGCGCTCGGAGCCATCGAAATCGTGCCGAAAGGCGAGTTCTACGACTTCGAGGCGAAGTATACCCCCGGCATGGCCGACCATATCCTTCCGGCACGGCTTCCCGCTGCTGTCTATGCGGATGTGCTTCGGGCCGGGGAACTGGCGCACGCGGCCCTTGGCTGCGATTGCTACAGCCGGGTCGATTTCCTGGTGACCAGTGGGGGGGAGAGCTACATTCTCGAAGTGAATACCCTGCCGGGCATGACGGATCTGAGCCTGCTCCCCGACATAGCCCGTGGGGCGGGAATCGAATTCCGCGAACTGGTAGAGCGTGTACTGCTCGCCGCGAGGCTCAAAATCAATTGACAATTGACAATTGACAATGGACAAGGTGAACCCTTGAACTCTGAACATTCGCCTTAACCTTAACCTTAACCTTAACCTGGATTTTACCGGTCTCCCATGCGCGATCTGCAACCGAAAAAACAGCGCCAAGCACCGCAAAACCGGGTGAAAAAGGCGTCGAAAAAGCACAAACCGGTCAACTGGCGCCCGATCCTCACCTGGCTCTCCAGGGGGGTCGGCGCCGTTGCGGTCTGCGCCGTCCTCGGCTTCGGAGGCTTGCAGCTCTATCGGCTGGTGTCGCGCACCACCTTCCTGCGCCTGGAAACCATCGAGGTCTCGCCGCTCAAAAGACTCACCAGAGGCGAGATCGTGAATCTTGCCGGGGTCAAACCGGGCGATGCCATGCTCGGACTGAAACTGCAGGGGGTCGTGGAACAGCTCTCCAAAAATCCTTGGATCGAGCAGGTCCACGTCAGGCGCAACTTCCCGCATACCCTTTCAATTTCGCTCTCCGAGCGGTTGCCGCTCGCGGTTGCCAACGTCGGCTCCCTCTACTATCTCGACGCCAAGGGTGAGTTGTTCAAGTCGCTCGTCGAAGGGGACCGGCTCGACTACCCGCTCATCACCGGGGTGAACGGGGTCGACCTGGAAAAGGATCCGGCCGGCAGCAAGGAGGCGCTGAAAACCGCGCTCCTCCTGATCGACCGCCTGAAGAGCGGGACCGTCTTCACCCTGAAGGACGTCTCGGAGATCCATTACGACAAGGGATACGGCTTCACCCTGTTCACCATGCAGGGCGGGGTCCCGGTTAAACTCGGAAACGGCGGGTTCTCCGAGAAGCTTACGCGCCTAAGCGGCATCTACCGGGAGTTGCAGCCCCAGATGCAGGCGCTCGACTACATCGATCTGGATTACGGCGACAAAATCATAGTTAAAAAAGTGTAGGTATAAAGGGGGGAGCATGTCCGGTAAAAGGGATAATCTGATCGTAGGGCTCGACATCGGCACGACCAAGATCTGCGCCATCGTGGGGAATCTGACGGAGGAGGGGATCGACATCGTCGGGATCGGCACCAGCCCCTCCAAGGGTCTCAGGAAGGGGGTGGTGATCAACATAGAGAGCACCGTCGCCTCCATCAAGAAGGCCATCGAGGAGGCGGAGCTGATGGCCGGCTGCGAGATCAAGTCGGTCTACGCTGGAATCGCCGGCGGGCACATCAAGGGGTTCAACTCCCAGGGGGTGATCGCCATCAAGAACCGCGAAGTCTCCCCCGAGGATGTGAAAAGGGTCATCGAGGCGGCCAAGGCGATCGCCATCCCGATGGACCGCGAGGTGATTCACATCCTGCCCCAGGAATTCATCATCGACGACCAGGACGGCATCCGCGAACCGCTCGGCATGAGCGGGGTCCGTCTGGAGGCGAAGGTGCACATCGTGACCGGCGCCGTGGCGAGCGCCCAGAATATCGTCAAATCCTGCAACCGGGCGGGGCTCGAGGTGGCGGACATCGTCCTTGAACAGCTTGCCTCCTCCGAAGCGGTCCTCTCGGCAGACGAGAAGGAACTCGGCGTGGCGCTGGTCGACATCGGCGGCGGCACCACCGACATCGCCATCTTCGTGGACGGCGCCATCAAGCACACCTCGGTGCTCTCGCTGGGCGGCAACCACCTGACCAACGACATCGCCGTGGGCCTTCGGACCCCGATGGCCGAGGCCGAGCGGATCAAGCAGAAATACGGCTGCTGCCTCTCCTCGCTGGTCGGCAAGGACGAGACCATCGAGGTGCCGAGCGTCGGCGGCAGAAAGCCGCGCGTCCTCTCTCGCCAGCTGCTGTGCGAGATCCTGGAGCCGCGCGTGGAGGAGATCTTCACCCTGGTGAACCGGGAGATCGTGAAGAGCGGCCTAGAGGACCTGATCGCCTCGGGCGTCGTCATCACCGGGGGGAGCACGATACTTGAGGGGATGCCGGAACTGGCCGAACAGATCTTCAACCTGCCGGTGCGGCGCGGCCTGCCGCAGAGGATCGGGGGGCTGATCGATGTGGTCAATTCGCCGGTTTATGCCACCGGAGTCGGACTCGTGGTCTACGGCAGCAAGAACGTCGGGGTGCACGAATTCCCCACCGCGCAGAGCGACGACACGGTGTTCAGGCGGGTGAGCCACAGGATGAAGGAGTGGTTCGGGGAGTTCTTTTAGAAAAACGTCATTTGACGCATTTTCGTCTTCCAATAAAGACAGAAAAGATGTATAAAAACGCTAATATTATTGATTTTCCGCCGGGGGGCGCGATAAGGGGGGTGGGGCCATGTTTCAGTTCGATGAGAGCATCGACCAGAGTGCGAAGATTAAGGTGATTGGGGTTGGCGGTAGCGGCGGAAACGCAGTTAACACCATGATAACGAGCGGAGTCACCGGGGTCGATTTCATCGTGGCGAACACGGACGCCCAGGCGCTCAGGATGTCGAAGTCGCCGGTAAAGATACAGATCGGAACCCTGCTGACCAAGGGTCTGGGAGCCGGTGCCAATCCGAATGTGGGCCGCGAGGCCGCGCAGGAGGACAAGGAGAAGCTGAGCGAGGCGCTTAAGGGCGCCGACATGATCTTCGTCGCCGCCGGCATGGGGGGCGGCACCGGAACCGGCGCGGCACCGATCATCGCGGAAGTTGCCCGTGAGCACGGCGCGCTCGTCGTCGGTGTGGTCACCAAGCCATTCACCCGCGAGGGGAGGCAGCGCCTGGCCAAGGGCGAGGACGGCATCAAGGAGCTGAAGAAGCACGTAGACTCCCTGATCGTGATCCCGAACGACCGTCTCCTCGGTCTGGCCGGCAAGTCCATGTCGATCCTGGACGCCTTCAAGCCTTCCGACGACGTACTGCGCCAGGCGGTGCAGGGGATCTCGGACCTGATCACCCAGTCCGGCCTGATCAACGTCGACTTTGCCGACGTCAGGGCGATCATGAGCGAACGCGGCATGGCTATGATGGGCATTGGCCTCGGCAGCGGCGAGAACCGTGCAGTCGACGCGGCGGTAAAGGCCATCTCCAGCCCGCTCCTGGAGGATATCGACATCTCCGGGGCCAAAGGGGTGCTGGTGAACATCTCCGGCTCCGCATCCATGACCATGGACGAGTTCGACGCTGCGAGCAGAATCATTCATGAGAAGGTGCACGAGGACGCCAACATCATCATCGGTCTGGTGATCGACGAGTCACTGGGCGAAACCATCAAGATCACCGCCATTGCGACCGGCTTCGGCGACCGCTTCGATCTGGAGAAGGGGCGCCACGAGCTGAAGAACGTCTCCACCATCGTAAAGCAAAGCGAGATAAACCGCGAGATTCCGACCTTCATCCGCGAGAAGCAGCAGCGCGACACGCAGGTCAGGCAGCGCAGCTTTCTGATGGACGACGAGGACCAGTACGACATTCCGACCTTCCTGAGAAAGTCCGTCGACTAGAGAAAACGAGAATTTAGCCGACCAGGTTTAACATAAAGCCCGGCCCCCCTTTCAGGGAGGCCGGGCTTTTTTGCGCGCGCTATGCTCAAGCCCAAAAGAACTCGGTCTGATTCAGGAATCCAGAAAATCGACCCATTTTACCCGCAATGTCGCCACCCCGAACTCCTCCTCGACGACCCCCTTTAACAGGTAGGGCCGTCGCTGCGAGAGTTTGCGGCAGAACCTGGCGTAGACGTCCGGGAAGAAGGTGGCGTCGAAAATAGCCGTCACGTCCTCGAAGGAGATGAATTCCATCGGCCGCCCGTTCCTGTCTTCCACCGTCTTGGTGGTAATCCACCACCCCACCATGGTCACCCATTTCCCGGAAAAACGGATCAGCTCGGAAGCCCTGATCGGCTTGTGCCGCAGCCAGGCCTCCTTGTAAAGGGTGAGCGGATGCTGGGAAACCAGGAAGCCGAGGCTCTCCACCTCCTGCCGCAGCACCATCCTGGCGTCGTATGCCGGGGCCTGCGGGAGCTCCGTTTTCTGCTCGAAAAGGAGCCCCGTCGACTGCTGCTGGAAATGAAGGAGCTCCCAAAGCAGGGTCGGGCGCTTTTCCTTCCCCTCCAGGCTGTCGAAGCAGCCGGCCTTCACCAGGCGCTCCGTATCGGAGCGGGCCGCGTTCACCCGTCCCAGGAAGTTCTGGAAGGAGGTGAATTTCCCCCTCTCTTCCCTCTCCCTCCGCAGTCTCTCGGCGCAGTCCCTGGTGAGCCCGTCGATCTGCATCAGACCCACCCGCAAAGTCTTTTCCAGGCCGGTATAGCGGTGCTCGCTCTCATTGATGTCTGGGGGGAGGATGGCAAGGCCGAGCCTGCGGCTCTCAGAAATATAGGCAAAGGCGGAATAGTATCCGCCCTGGTTGGAGATCACGGCCGCCATGAACGCCGCCGGATGATGTGCCTTCATGAAAGCGGCCTTGCCGCTCAGTAGCGCGTAGCTTGCCGAATGCGGCTTGCAGAAGGAATAGCCGGCAAAGGAGAGGATCTGCTCCCATACCCCTTCGAGGACCTTTTCCGTGACGCCTCGCTCGGCCCCGCCGGAAAAGAACAGCTCCCGGTAGTCTGCCAGTTTCTTTTCACGGTGCTTTTTGGTGATCACCTTGCGGAGCTGGTCCCCATCGACCGCCGAAAAGCCGGCGAGCTCCATGGCGATCTGGGTTATCTGCTCCTGATAGATCGCGATGCCGAAGGTTTCATCCAGCACGCTCGCGAGCAGAGGATGGAGATGTGCCCATTTTTTCCCCTGCAGCCTTGCCAGGTACTCCTGGATGAAGCTGTTTGCGGCGGGCCTGATGATGGAGGATGCCTGCACCAGCACCTCGAAGATGTCGAGAGCGAAGGTCTCCGGCGGCGCGGTGCCGCTCCAGATTTTCCGCAGCAAAAGTCGCACGGAGGGAGATTCCAGGTAGAAACAGCCGATGGTGAGGCCGCGCCGCAGCAGGTCCTGGGTCTTTTGATCGTCCAGGGGGCGCCAGGAGGCGTAGTCGATCTCGACGCCGCTCTCCACCTTGGCGGCCGCCATGGCATCGCGGATCACCGCCAGGGAGCGGTTGCCGAGGATGTCGATCTTCACCAGCCCGGCATCCTCGGCCTGGTCCTTTTCCCACTGGATGAGCGGCAATCCCTTGCGCGAAAGCTCCACCGGGACATACTTGTGGATCTCGTCCGGCACGATGATCAGTCCACCGCAGTGCAGGGAAAGGTGCCGGAGTTGCCCGTTCAGGCGCTGGGCAGTCGACAGTATCTCCTGCCAGTCGGCGGAAAGCTTTTCCCCCTTGAAAAGCGGATGCCCGGCAACCGCTGCGGCGCTCTGGTCCGCCTTCCAGAACCGGGAGATGCGCTCCGTCATCTCCTTGATTTCGAAATCCGGCAACCCGTAAACCTTTGCCACCTCCCGAAGCGCCGACCTTCCCTTGAACCCCACGTGGTTCGCCACCATAGCCGCACGTTTCGCCCCGTAGCGGGCAAAAGCGAAATCGAGGATGGCATCCCTCTCGTCCCAGGGGAAATCCATGTCGATATCGGGCGGATCGGTTCTTCCTTCGTTGAGGAAGCGCTCGAAGAAGAGGTTATGCCGGATCGGGTCGACGTGGGTGATGCCGAGGCAGTAGGCAACAAGCGAGGCGGCGGCGCTCCCCCTGCCGCAGGTGCGCTCCGACTGTTTCGAGATCTCCTCCACGACCAGGAAATAGTGGGAAAACCCCTTGTCGCGGATTATGGCCAGCTCTTTGGCAAGGCGCGCCTCGACTTTTTCGTCGATCGCGCCGTAGCGCCACACGGCTCCCTTCCGCGAGCGGAGTTGCAATTCCTGGAACGCTGAGACATCCCCGAACTCGCGGAAAGCCGGGAAGATGGTGCGGGAGAAATCCCAGTCGTTGCGGCAAAGGCGCGCGACGTTCAGCGTGTTTTCCAGCGCTTCCGGGCAATGGGGGAAGAACTCGGCCATTTTGTCCGGGGGAAAAAGGAGATCCGAGTCGCAGGCGGTATCCTCGGGTTTCAGCCGGGAAAGCTTGGTGTTGAGGTGGATCGCCCGCAGGACGCGGTGCAGATGGACGTCGTCACGGGCAAGGAATACGGCGCGGGAAGTGGCGACCGGAGGAAGCCTCATCTCCCTGGAGAGGGCGAGCGAGCGGTGCATTGCGTGTCCCGGCGAAAGCTCGACGAAGAGCGACTCCTCGGAATCTTTCTTTAGTGCCGACAGCAGCTTAGCGTCGTCGCTGATGACCACGACATTGCGCCGGTACTCGGCCAGGGCCTGGATCAGGTCGAACTGCTTGCGGCAATGCAGATCGGAGAGCAGTCGGGAGATGTTGGCGTAACCCTCCTCGTTCCGGGCCAGAAGGACCGCCCGGTTTTGCGCCGTAACCGCCTCGCTGCCGATGATCGGGGAGATGCCGGCCTCGCGCGCGGCCTGGAGAAAGCGCGGGATGGCATAGAGACCGTTACGGTCGGTGAGGGCAATGGCCGTACACCCCATTGCCACGGCCTGCGCGCAGAGGGCCTCGGGGGGATGTACGCCCCAGTTCGGGGATAGTGCTGAGTGGACATGGAGATGGACGAACATGTGCGGGAAATACCTTTCTATCGGGTGTTGCGGAAGCTTAACCACAGAGGAAAAAAGCCTGACCACAGAGGACACAGAGGATCACAGAGGAAAAACAATACGAAAGACCTGAGACTTTTGGCGAAAAACAATAGGAAAGATCTGAGACTTTTGGTTCTAAACCAACCTCGCTTCTGTTTTTACGCTGTGTCCTCCGTGGTAAGGCTTTGGCAGGCGCCTCTCAGTTTTTGGTTAACGTCATATGCCGCGTTCGCTCCGGGTCCCAGGCCGGCTGCGGTCCGCTTGCCGTCACGGCCGCCTTGCGGATGGGCACCCCCTTTCCCCAGCGAATGGCGCCGTTGCCATGTTTTTCCCGTAAGGCGTCAAGCGTGCCTTGGATGTCGATCTGCTTTTGCGAAACTTTTGCCGCGGTCGGGGCGAAGAGCTCCAACTGCCCCGCGGTTTCGGCAACCTGGTCGCAGCAAAGACGCAGCCCCCGCACTCTTTGGCGCCTTTTGCACGTCATGAAGAAGAGCTCTTCGACGGCATCGAGCAACTGGAGATCCAGCGATATCGGAGAGGATACTGTCTTCTTGCCCTGTTCGGTGACGCCGTCGGCGTACATAATGGAAAGCGATAGCTTGCGGGCGCCCTTTCCCAGCCGGCGCAGCCTGAGCCCGCACCCCTCTACCAGGCGCAACAGCTCGCAAATGAGGATCGCGTCGTCGTTTTCCTCCTGGTCCAGTAAACTCTCCTCCACTATTTCCGTGCATAGTCGAGGAGGCTGCACGGGAGATCGGTCGATGCCGCAGGACCGGTCGTGCAGAAGCGGCGCAAAGGGGCCGACCGCAAGGCGCAGTTGCGGAACCGTCAGCCTCGCCACCTGCTCCACCCGTTGCAGGTTCAGGTCGCGCAGGAGCAGGGTCTGCCGCGCCCCACCGACTCCGGGAAGCACGGAAACGGGGAAGGGGGCCAGAAAGCTCCTCTCGGCACCGTGGAAAACGTCGTAGACTCCCGGCTCGCGCATGACGTCGGCGGCGACGCGGGAAACCAGCTTGTTGATGCCCGCCCCGGCCATCGCCTCCAGGCCCAGGCCTGCCGCGATGCTTTTTTCCAGTCGTGCCGCCACATCCCGTGCCGGGCCGAAAAGCTTGCGCGACGCGGTGAGGTCAAGAAAAACCCTGCCCAGCCCGGGCTCGACGATGGGCGTGAACTCTCCGGAGAGCTCCATGAGCGCCCGGCTCCCTTTGGCCATCAGATGGGGGTCGGGCGCGATCACGATGAGTGAGGGGCAGAACTTACGGGCCTGGAAGATCGGGGTCCCGGCATGGACTCCATCGGCCGCCGCCTCGGCTGAAACGCACAGCAAAAGCGCCCGCTCGGAGTTAAGCGGAGCCACCGCCACCGGCCTGCCGCGCAGCTGGGAATGGATCACACGTGCCAGGGCAATGGGGAATGCGGGGACAGTTATGTGGAGGATTTCCCGGTCCACTTTCGATAAAACCTCATGGAGCCGACCAGGACCCCTCTGATGTGGAACTCATCGTCTGCGGTGACCATGATGGGATGCATCGCGGCATTGGCAGGACGAAGCTCGATTAGATTGTCTTTCCTGTGATACTTCTTGATGGTTATGGAGCCGTTCACCTCGGCAATCACCGTCTGGCCGTTCTCGGCGACCGCCTGCGGATGGACCGCGACAAAATCGCCATCCATGATCCCCATTTCGACCATGGAGTCGCCGCGCACCTCGTAGACGACGTTACCCGGTCCGGCCATGGAGGCAGGGACTTCGATGGCGTCCGACAACTGAAACGCCTCAATCGGCCGGCCCGCCGCCACGATGCCCACCAGCGGCAGCTCGGATCTTGGGGGAACCGCCTCGGGCCTGGCGAGTTGCAGCCCCCTCCTGGCATTCCATTGGCGCGAGAGATGCCCGTCCCGCTCCAGGACCCGGAGGTAATGCTGCACGGTTCCCAGAGACTCAAAACCGCAGCCGCTCGCGATCTCCTGTTGCGAAGGCTGGTAACCCTGCCTCTCGTTGTAGCGCATGATGAAATCGAGAACCTTTTTTTGTTTCGGTGTCATGGTCTCTCCTGCCCTTCACTCTGGCGTTTTAAGTTACTCGCAAGTTTGTCGTAAGTCAAGCGGGTTCGGCCCCATCTCCGGTGGTCATCATCATCATCATTGTGGGTAAAAACCATAAGTGGATCCCACAGGGGACAAGAGGAGCCAAATGGCAGATGGCCGAAGTGTGAGGAGATGTAGAAGTGGGTAGGGCTCGGTACAAGGGGGGTGACCGAAAAAAAGTGCTTTAATTGGAAAAATTGTGAAGCGAAATTTTTCTCATGGATACGTGACATCTGGTCTATTGGCGGTGGACCAACATTCATGCAACATGGTATCAGTTATCAGGGTGGGGCAACGGGACGGAATGGTCGGCGGATATGGGCAGGTGGGAGGTGGATGCTCGGTTTGAAACGGGGGGGCGATGATTCGTTCGTTACGATTTCCTGAGTGGATTGCGGCCCTCACTGATGACTCCCTTGGTTAGCAATTTCATGTAGAAGCAGCACTTGGACTTGTCATTGCCGCAGACTGATCACGGGTTCCTGATGGTCGCGAGCCAGTCATTGACGAATTTATCGGACTCCTTCACTGCCTTGCATTGACCGTTGACATTCATACAGGTTCCCCCTTACGGTGTCGCACCCACCTTCGGGTTGCTCAGACTTCAATCCTGAACTCCGCTCCATCCGCCGTGTTTCGCACGGTAAGTATCCCGCTCATGTTCTTCTCAATGATTGATTTCGCCATGTACAACCCTATCCCGGTCCCTTTGTCCGGTCCCTTGGTGGTAAAATATGGATCAAATACCTTGTTTATGATACTTTCAGAGACCCCTCCTGCGTTATCGGCAATGGTTACCACCGACTTGCAATTCTCCTCAAATACCGTGATGATAATAGCTCGGCGTCGGTCTGTCTTGATCTGTTCAAATGCATCCCGGCAATTGAGAAGGATATTGAGCAGCACCTGCGAATATTCGTTCGCATATCCGTTGATCGAAGTCTCGGCCTTTTCAATGATCTCAATATTGATATTCAGGTTTACCAAACTTGGTTCGATAAGGTTTAGCGCCTTGGTCACAGCTTTGTTGATGCTGAACAATATTTTTTCTTTTTCTGGTTTGAAATAGTTGTTGAAATCATCAATAGTTTTTGACATATGTTGTATCAGATTCATGGCCTTTTTGACACTAGCCTCAAGACTTTCCTTGTTAAATTCCTCACGACCATAGGTCATACGCAATTCTTGAACGATCAACCCAAGCGTATTGAGCGGTTGACGCCACTGGTGAGCGATGTTACCTATCACTTCACCCATAGCAGCCTGACGACCCTGCTGTATCAGAATCTGGTCTTTCTTGCGCAACTCCGATACGGCATCTTCGACCCGTTTTTCTAGATATATGTTGAGTCCTTCAAGTTGGCGTTGTTTTTCAGCCAGATTTTCCTCGGCCCGCTTGCGATTGGTGATGTCTTCCACGACAGAAATTGAATATGCCGGCGTTCCAGAAGAGTCCCGCACTGCCCCCACCGTAAAATTGATCCAGATGATGGTCTGATCTTTGCGGAAGATCCGAATTTCCTTGGAGTAGGTGTCGATTTCTCCGACCATAACCTGCCTCAAGTAACCGAGATCGGAGTCAAGATCGTCGGGGTGCATTATGTCTTGATACGTTATGGCTAGGAGTTCGTCCCGTGTGTAGCCGACTATATCGCACAAACGTTGGTTCACCTGTAACCAGCGACCGTCGGGTGCAACCCGTGCCATGCCTACCGCCGCTTGCTCAAAGGTAGCCCGAAAGGCGCTCTCACTCTTTGCAAGTGTGTCCTCCGCCTTCTTGCGCTCAGTGATATCCTGAGCTGTACCAACCATTTGGATTTGGTTATCCTTGTCGTCTTGGACCAGTTCGCCACGGCCATTAATGAAATGTACGGTGCCATCGGGCCAAATTACACGGAACTCTAAGTCGCCGGGGTTTTCATTGGCTGCGCAGGATTCGATCCATGCTTGCATCGCAGGTTTGTCATCAGAATGAATGAGGTTGAGGAATGACTCGACATTCGGTGTGAACGTTTCCGGAGATACCCCGTAAATCCGGTACAACTCGTCTGACCACGAAATCTGACCTGACATGTCATAGGTCCAACTGCCAATCTTTGCGATTTCCTGCGCCTTCCTCAATTCCGCCTCTCTGAACCGCAGTTCCCGTTCAGCCTGCTTGCGCTCGGTGACGTCCCAGAAGACACCCAGTATGCCCGTAACATTATGCGCCTCGTCCATAAGCGGAGTTCTAATCGTCCGCACCCACTTTTGGCGCCCATTCGTGTAATATGGTTCCTCTATGTCTTCTTCCCGGCTGAATTCCATGACCATTCTGTCAACGGCACGGTACTTTTCAGCCAACTCCTTGGGATAATAATCATAATCTGTCTTGCCGCGTATTTCCTTCGGATTGATTCCTAAGTCCATCGCATAACTCGGGTTGCAGTCAATATAAACTGATTCTCGGTCCTTGATGAAGACTTTCACTGGAAGATTCTCTACGAGCGACCGGAACCTCCACTCGCTTTCTCGAAGTGATTCCTCGATCAATAGCCGTTCACCGATCTGTTCCTCTAATTGTCTGGTTCGTTCCTGAACGCGTGCTTCAAGCTGGGACTGAAATAATTCATTTTGACGGCGCTGGCTGCGTTCCTCCAGTATGACGGCCAGCATGTAACAAAAGTTTTTAACGTAGTCCAAGTAGGGCGCAAATGCTTCCGAGTCCGCGACCGTAATCAGAATCTCGCCCCGACAACTCTCGCCGAGAAGGAGCGGGAGCCGAATAATCGGAGCATCCACCTGTTCTTGGACGGTATCGGTGTAATGCGCTCCGATGACACCCGGCATATCAAGGAGGCCACGGCAGACGAAACTGAAAATGGACTTCTCGTCAGGCAGGCTGATCACAATGCTTTGCATGAGTAACAACTGCCCGAGAGTTTGTGGCTTCAGCATTTAGACCCTCATATCCACCGATTGCCCGCCATTCAATTGGGCTAGGAATTCCTCGGGGTTAATAAAAAACGGGTTGTGGACAACTGAACCTCGAATCACCATGAGCGGATGCACCTTCAGTATCTCCATGATCGTTGCCCCATCAAAGGAGCGTGCGTCGTATTGACAAACTGCTGTGACTGGGTGATCACGTAGGAGGATGCTGATTTTGGATTCGTATTCCGTCAGTCGGTTCCCCCCGTTTACATGTTGGACCTCGGGTGTCATCTCGCCAATAACTCTGGCAGCAGGGTAGCCTTGAGTTACCGAGTCGTCGTAGTATTTACTTAGTAAGCTCAACATTCGTTCGGGATCAAAACAGCCGTTTTCAAAGTAGATTTCCCTTGTCCTTGCAAGTGTCAGCGCCCCGGAATCCCTAGACTCTTTGTATGAAATCCCATAGTTGCCGAGGAATTCCTCTGCGATTTGTTCGGTCGCATTGTCGGAAAAACAACAGGTTCGTTCATTGGACTGTAGCCCACTGAGAATAAACTTGAGGAGTGATTCCTGTCGCTCTTCGTCACTGCTAAATATCTGCAGATATGGACACCCGGCGGGAACGGCTGTTTGGTGAATCCAAGTGAAATTGTTTGATGGCTGTATGTCATAGTATATTTCCCAAAGTTAATAAGGTAATTGAATTCGCTTTGCAATTCAGGATTACTGGTAATACATCCGACAAAACCTTAGTCGGCATTTCTCGAAATGATCAAGATTATATGTTTGCTGCTAATCCGACAATATCCTAACGGGGTAACCAACTGTGTGATAGCCGTATCTCCATAGCCGCGTGAAATAATGCTCGCCAGTCGAAGGATGCGGTTTTCAGGTCACGGAAACAAGTATCTGTACGCTGGAATATTTACTTTCTGGTCAAGCGAGAGCGAGGGGGACGCCCATGCGTTCATGCGTTCATGCGTTGCGATATACGTGGCATTGGCGCAAGCCTATTGTGCCGGGATCAATTCGGGAGAGAAGTCTCTCGCCCCACTTCTTGCTGTTCGCCGATAAACTCTTGCACGAGAGCTTTTCTGTTTACTTTGTCATTTGAGGTTGTCGGCAGCGTCTCGCGATATCTTATCAACTCTGGCACCATGTATTTGGGCAGGTGCTCGCCGCACAGTTCCAGAAGATCTCTCGAGTCAACGGCGATCCCATCCTTAAGCGATATGTAGGCGATGATCCTGTTCCCGGCCAGTTCGTCCGGAACGGCGACTACTACGGCCTGACGTACTCCCGGATGGCTGTTCAATACGATCTCGATCTCATCCAGTTCGACTCTGAAACCTTTGCATTTAACCATATGGTCCTTGCGGCCGGCAAAAACAAAATCCCCCTCACCATTGAGACGAACCAGATCCCCCGTTTTGTACACCCTTGCGTGGGCTGAGGGATTCCGGGGGTCGGGCGTGAACTGCTCCTCGGTTTTCCTGGCGTCGTTCCAGTAGCCAAGAGCCACCGTCGCGCTCAGTACCAGGAGTTCGCCCTCTTCATTCGGTGTGCTGACGACCTTTCCGCTGTCATTCAGCGCAAAGACGTCGAAGTTCGGAAATGCCCTGCCGATCGGAATTTTCCAGGCGTTATCCTCTAGCGTCTCAGGGACTCTGAAATACAGCGACGAGTTGGCCTCGGTCTGTCCATAAATATTGTAGAATTCCGCGGCCGGCATGCATTTCCTCAGGATCCGGAGGTACTTCACCGGCATGATGTCCCCTGAAAAGTGAACCAGGCGCAGGGATGCAAAGGCCAGTCGCTCCAACCCGCCCTGGTCCGTGAGCTTTGTCAGCACCGATGCGACCGAATTCCATACCGTGATTTTCTCGTGGTCTATGAACTCAGCCAGTCTGACCGGAAACGCCGACAGGAATTCCGGAACAATGACGATGCAGGCTCCGCATTTCACCGCGCAAAATATGTCGAAAATGGAGAGGTCGAAGTGGAGCGGGGCGTGGTTTGCCATTCTGTCGTTTTCACTGATTCTGAAGAATTCCGCTGCCATGTTTACGAATGTCATCGCATTGAGGTGCGATATGACGACCCCTTTGGGCATTCCGGTAGAGCCTGAAGTGTGAAGGATGTAGGCGGGAGCCGCGTCCGACTGTTCCGGACAACGCTGCTCGGACATTTCGCTCCCTGCCGCTTCCCAGCCGGTGCACGCTACGCCGAGTTTCAAACAGGCAACCGGTTCCGGGAAGGAGCCGGAGCCGGTCAAGATCGCCTTCCTGAGCGTCACCCCGTCTGCCGCGTCCGAAAGCACCTTGGCCAGGTTTTCCGGCGCAGCGATCATCAGTTCAATGCCGCAGTGGCTGATTATGGAGCAGACCCTGGCGCCGGGGGCCAGCGGATCGAGTGGCACATAGATCGCTCCCGCCTTCAGGATGCCGAACACCGAGACGATCGACTCGAACGATTTGTTCAGCATGATCCCGACGCGGTCGCCTCTATTGACGCCCAGGCGTACCAGCGTTGCGGAGAGCTGGTTGCTTCTCGCCTCCAGGTCCGCATAGCTTAGGCATTGGTCCTTGAAAACTACCGCAGTTCTTTGGGGATATTTTCCCGCCGTCTCGGCAAGGAGATGATGCAATAGGTACATAGCGATGACCTCAGCCAGGAATTCCCCGCCTGTTACAATCCGAGGAAGGTTGCGATGATATTCCTCTGAATCTCGGAAGTCCCGGAATAGATCTTTCCGGCGATGGCATCCCGAAGGTTTTTCTCAAACTCGTATTCCGTTGAGTATCCGTAGGCTCCGTGTATGTGAAGTGCGTCGGTGCAGTTCTGAACATAGCTCTCACTGATATAGAGCTTTGCCATGGCTGACTCCAAGGGAGCTCGTTTGCCTTGAGCCTTAATCCCGGCAACGCTGTGTAGCATGAGTCTGGAGAGCTCGAGGCGGACTTTCATGTCGGCGATTTTGTGGGATATCGACTGGTATTTTCCGATCGTTTTGCCGAACTGTTGCCGCTGCCTGGCATACTGGATACACGCCTCAAGGTTGCTTTCCATGGCGCCCAGGTGCGCTGCGAAGAGGCAACTTCTCTCCCATTCCATTTCCGAATTGAAAATGGCTGCTCCGGCTCCCTCCTGTCCGAGCCTGTTTGCCTCGGGCACTTCGCAGTCCTGCAGAAACACCTCGCCGAGCGGGCAGGTCTTCAGTCCCATCATGTCCAGGGGGGCGCCCACCGAAAAACCGGGGCAGCCTTTTTCCACGATGAAGGCGGAAATGCCGGCAAAGCCTTTCAGCTTGTTGGTTACAGCAAAGACCAGGAGGATATCCGCGATCGGCGCATTGGTGATGAAGGTCTTAGAGCCGTTCAGGATATAGGCATTTCCCTTCTTCTCGGCCTTGCACCTCATGCCGAAGGCGTCGGAGCCCGAATCCGGCTCCGTCATCGCGTGACCGCCTTTTATGGCGCCGGCGATCAGCCTGGGCAGGTACTTCTCCTTTTGTGCCTCGCTGCCGAACTTGTTGATAGGAACCTCGCAGGTCCAGATGTGCGAATTGATGGCAAAAATCAGCCCGCTGTCCTTGCACGCGTAGCCCAATCCCTCCATGGTGGCTATGCACATCATGGTGTCCAGCCCCAGGCCGCCATACTGCTCCGGCATGGTGATCCCGGGAATGCCGAACTCCGCGCACTTCTGCCACCCGGCCTCAGAGAATTCACTCCTTTTCTCCCGCTCCTTTGCGCCGGGATTCAGCTCTTTCTGGGCGAACTCGATGGCCAGTCTCTTGAATTCTCTCTGCTCTTGGGTAAAGGTCGGCTCCATTTGCATGCCTCACAAGAACTGAATTGGTTTTAAGCAATTGCTGGCTATAACTAAAGGGTGAAAAATATGGAGGCAGTGCCGTAGTAGGGAGGAAGACCTGCCTCCACTTTGAGAACGTTGAATGTTTTCAAAGATATGACATGTAAATTTTTTATCGCCTCCCTGTATGCCAGCCTTGTGCCATGGTCCATCGATTCCTTCAACCGCGGGCAGGCATAAATCAGACACTTGATGGGTCTTTCAACGTGGGGAAGCTTGCATCCACTTTCGCCCAGGTGAAAGCATTTTTCCATAGGCATGTCGAGTGGGGGAGCGTTTTTGACCTTGACTGAGGGATAGAGCCGTCGCGGTAAAGATGCCACGCGAGCTTTGAAATAGTGGTGCAACGGCTTGACTGGCTGCTCTGCATAGTTGGGCGCATGGTCCGAAGTATATTTCGCCAGCCAAAAGTCGATTGGTGAAAAGTATTGCTCCGATGACTTGTCGCAGCATTCACCGGCGCAAATCTCGCACCCTGCATAGGAGGGTAGATCCAGCTCCCCTATCTTATTTTGACAGGCCATTCTGTCTTTGTTGAGAAGCCTTAAAGCCGTTCGAGCCTCTTCGGACAGTTCATCATTTTTGCCGAAGAGACCGCCGCACAGGTTGGAGACTCTTCCAAATTGCAGGTATTTTCTGGAAAAGTACCAATAGTCTTGAAAATTCTTAGAATTAACCATGTCCACTCCTACGAACAACGTCGATGCCGGGCGGTGGCAACAATAAGGCATGATCAAGATAATGATCGGATTTACGGGGCCTTTTCCAACTTTTCGCTTTTCCGCGATGCGATCCCTACCAGTGCGTAGATCATGGCCCATGCCGCCAGATGAGAGGAGTATCCCTGAGGATCCTGCCCCGGGTATACCTCGACATAATCGAGGCCGGCTATGCCGGATTGTCCGATCCGGTGCAACGCCGGCAGCAGTTCGTGAGGGAAGAGGCCGTTAAAATCCGCCGGTCCACCGGGGTTGTATCCCGCGTCTATGCAGTCGCTGCATATCGTGACAAATACATGCTTGGTCTTCTCGTGCGCGACGGCCAGCGCGTCCTCGACGACCGCGGTCATTCCTCTCTCCCGGATCTCTCTGGTAGTGAAAATCCGCGCGCCCATGCTCTGGGCATACTCATACTGTGCCGGCGAGTTTCTCGGACCCCGAATGCCGACATGCGCGATGCTTTTTCTCCGGACTCTTCCGATCTGTGCGATCCTGTGAATTGGTCCGCACCGCGCGAATTTGTCCTCCCCGAATACCTTGGCATTGTCCAGATGGGCGTCAAAGTGTATCACTCCGATGTCTCCGTCATCCTCATCACTCAATGCCCTGATAATCTCGGGGGTAAAGGAATGATCGCCGCCCAGCACAAACGGGATACTCTGATTACGGTAGATGCGGCTCATGGTCCGGTGCACGTTTATCATGGTTTCTGCCGGGTCATTAGGATTCACCGTGACGTCGCCGATGTCGGCGACCTGCAGGTGGTCGAAAAGATTCATCTCATATTCCGGCAAAAATCCGCCGTATCTTGCCGAGGCATGCCGGATGGAACGGGGTGCCATCTCGCAACCGGTGAAGGATCCCCAGGTCACCGTTCCCTCCCAGGGCACACCGGCTACGATGACATCACAGCCGGCGATAAGGGTTTCCGAATTAACAACCGGAACGCCGAGAAAAGAAGGCGTATCTCCATATACTCTCGGTAACGATGCCTTTCTGTTCGGAATCATGGGAATGTCTTTGTTATTCATTCGAGGCTCCTTTCGATTGCCATAAGCTGCAAATGTCAGGCAACACATCCCGTCTTGGTACGCACACGAAGTTTTTTCGAAAATATAAACCGGCTCGCCTTCACCCTTTTCAGTTCCTTCCAGCGCAAGGTTCGATGTACCCAGAGTGCCGCAATATTGTCAGCCCAGAAAAATCCATAGGCCTTGGTGAACCCCTGCTTTCTCAGTTCATGCAAGGCACCGTTCTGAAGCGCCGCAGCCAGGTTGGATCCCCTTTTTCCCGGGTTCACATACATGTCAAAAGTGTACGCCTCGCTTTTTCCGCATCGGATATTGAGCCAGCTCTCGTCGGGATGCATTAACCCGTCCTTTGGGTTGGTCGAAGCGGCGCACCAGATATCGCCACTTACCGCATCTGCGTTTACCATGGCAAATCCGCGATAGCCATTGTTCAGATAATTCTCCGCCTTCAGATATCGGCTCTTGATCGGATAGGTCAACGTTCGCTGATATATCATTTCCGGTTTAATCTCTATGAGCTTTTCATCCTGTTGCCGCATGAAATCTTCCAGCGGACGTAAAGTAGATAGATCCATTTCTACCGGCACAGCTTCACGGTCCAGATAGATTATTTCGCGTAAAAGTTTGCGGATACTGTTAAGCTTCATTGTTTCCACAACCTGTACAATTCGCATAATGCAGTATTTTATCATGGTGTCCTCAAGATATCATTGAGAATATTGAGTAGCCAATGACGTTACCTCACCGGATCAGTTTAGAATGGATAAGCTTGGCAACTGAAGCAATAGTTTCAAAGTTTTCAGGAACTATTTCATTGTCAACTATGCTGACGTCAAACTCCTTTTCCAGGTAAGCAATCAGTATCTGCACGCCAAGTGAGTCGATAATTCCTTGTTCAATAAGCGAATCTGAATCTGAAAGTATTATTTCGGTTTTCTGGCTAATCATCTCATTCATGATGAAGCTTTTGATGGTTTCGGTGTAATCAGTCATAGTCACCTCCATATTCTAATATTTGTTCCTGCGAAGGGGGCCATAAGCCGAGCGTCCCAAGAAGGCTGTTTGGCAGGACTCAAGGTTTACACTATACGTTGTTGCAATCTTCCGCTAGTCACGTTCCTCCCCCTTCAAGGGGGCGGTCAGGAGGGGGATGGGTTGTGCCCTCCCCTTGAAGGGGAGGGAGCCTCTCCAACGGAAGATTGGAACTAATAAGATAAGTTTACAACGTATTCTCTCAACGACGATATCGCATTGGGCAAGTTTGCTGCATGCGTCAAGTTAATGAAGGTTAACGTTATCCGTAGTTTAGTTTACATTTCGTTGTCCATCTGTCAAGCAGCCGCGAGACTCACCGATGGCCAGGTTCTCATGCCAAAGCTTGAAGGCAATGCCTGTCATTCTGGAGGCTTATGCCGGTACTGGCCCCCTTCCCACTGCTTGAGTGCTTTCTGAGGCTGCACTCTGCCGCACATCCGGCAGCTTTTTACTTCATACGCTTGTCCAAAGGTGATACCTTGGCAGCATGTCCTGGAAAATCATTGAGAAAAGACGCAGCACCCTGGCGGGCGAAAGCGGTGCCAGACAGATGAACCGCGGCGGCAGGCTTTCCTGCTGTCTGATCTACCCGAACCGTTACCACGCAGCCATGAGCAACCTTGGCTTCCAGGCGGTTTACGCCATGATGAACGCGCACCCGGAGGTCGTCTGCGACCGCGCCTTCCTCCCCGACCGCGATGAGCTGGAGGAACTGGAGCGCTCGCGCGGGACGCTACTGTCGCTTGAATCCCAGCGCCCTCTCTCGTCGTTCGACCTCGTTGCCTTCTCCGTCTCCTTCGAAAGCGACTACCTCAACCTGCCGACCCTCTTCAGGCTTTCGGGAATCCCCCCGATGGCGGCGGATCGCTCGCCGCTGCAGCCGCTGGTGCTGGCCGGAGGTGCGGCGCTCTTTCTCAACCCTGAGCCGGTGGCCCCTTTTCTCGACCTGGTCTGCGTCGGAGAGGCGGAACCAATCCTCCCCGGGCTGCTTGAACTGCTGAAGGAGGGGGCTGCCTCGCGAGGGGAGCTCCTGCTGCGCGCAGCAACGCTTTCCGGGGTGTACGTCCCCTCCCTCTATGAGCCGCTCTACGACGGCACCAGGCTCGTCTCCCACAACCCGCTGCCAGGCGCTCCTGCCCTGGTGCAACGCGTCTGGGACCCCGATATCGACGCCCGGCCGACCGTCACCGAGATCCATACCGATGCGACCGAATTCTCCGGGATGCACCTGGTCGAGCTCTCGCGCGGCTGCCCGCGCGGCTGCCGGTTCTGCGCGGCCGGTTTCATCTATCTACCCTACAGAAGCCGCTCGCCCGAGCTGGTCCGGCGCGAGGTGCTGAAGGGGGTCGCCGAGGGGAGAAAGATCGGCCTGGTTGCCGCGGCTGTTTCCGACTACGCCGGGATCGGCGAACTGTGCGGCGACATCGTCGCTGCAGGAGGGAAATTCTCCGTCTCGTCGTTTCGCATCGACCATCTGGACTCCGGGATGATCGAGGCGCTCAAGGCGAGCGGGCAGAAGACGGTCTCGCTGGCACCGGAAGGCGGCTCGCAAAGGCTGCGCGACCTGATCCGGAAAGGGATCGACGAGGAACAGATCCTCGCTGCCTGCGATATGCTGATCGGCCACGACATCCTGAACCTGAAGCTCTACTTCATCATCGGACTTCCCACGGAGACACTGGAGGACCTCGATGAACTGGTCGCGCTGGTTGTCAGGATTCGGGAGAGGGTGCTGGCTGCTGCGCGCGCCAACAAGCGGCTGGGAGAGATCCTGCTGTCGGTAAACCCGTTCATTCCCAAGCCGTTCACACCGTTTCAGTGGTGCGGCATGGAGGATATCAAGAGTCTGGAGAAGAAGTGGAAGTTTCTGCAGAAGGCGTTCGGGAAGCTTTCCAACCTGAGGTTGCAGATGGAGAGCCCGCGCGAGGCGTACCAGCAGGCGCTCTTTTCCCGGGGGGATCGCAGGCTGGCGCCGCTGCTGGTCGCGGCGGATCGAGTCGGGAACTGGAAGGGAGCGCTCCGGGAGGAGCGCTTCGACAGCGACAGCTTCGTATACCGTGACATCCCTCTCGGCGAGCCGCTCCCCTGGGGGTTCATCGACGGAGGCGACGCGGGACGCTTGGCACGTGAGTATCGCAGGGCATTTGAGGGTGGGACGGAGTCGGTGGAGTGAAATTGCTGGGGGCGGGGGAGCGAAGCGCGCTGCGCCTTTCGGTTCCCGGGCCCCCTCGAATCTGGGAAAACGTTAGTTGAAGAAGAATCTCGCCCCGACGGTGCACGCGACGTTGGACGGATCGAATTCGCCGATCTTGGAGCCGTTAAATTTTACATCGGCAGAGAACGCCTCGACCCCCTTCACCTCGGCGTTCAGAGCCACCTGGCGCGTGAGCATGTAGTCGAGCCCTGCTGCGAGGTGCATGCCGAGCACGGTGTCGGCAGCATCGCGGGGCAGGTCATTGATCAGCACGTTCATACCTGCGCCGATGTAGGGTATGATACGCTGTCTTTCGGGAAACCGGAACTGAGCTCCGATCGAGAGGTTGGTTACGTCCGCCCTTCCGAACACCGACGTGTGATAGGAAGACTGGGTGACGTCGAGTTCCACGGCGATGTTATCGTCCACCCCGAAGAGAAACCCTCCTCCTCCGATAAATCCCGCATCCGTTGAAACGACCAGCGTTCCGACGTCCGGACGAAGATCTGATTCGCCGTTGGCAGGGTTGGTCACGCCGAGCCTGCCGGTAACGGCCAGCCGCCCCCGCAGTGCGTCGGCTGACGCGTTCCCGGCAAGAAATGCCGTCAGTAAAGCGCAAGCGGTGATTAAAAGAAATTTTCGCATTTGTTGTATCCTCCTGCATGGTCAATTGAAGTAAACGCGCATTTTAAGCCAAAACGCCTCACCCTTCAAGCGAAAAAGCCCGTTCCATACCTCGAGTCTTGTGAACCATTGCAGCGGAATCACAGCCTCATAAGTGGAAATGGCAGAGCTGAATCTGATAATTGACAAAGAGCCTGAAATTGCACCGAGATGTGGCGCAGCACTCTGTACCAGATTCACTTTTGGTTTAGCCACTTTCATTATGGAAGCGAGACGGTGCTGTCTCATTGAAAGGGATGGTCCTGTGCTGCGGATCGGTCGGGAGCAGGTCAGTAACCTGCTCCCGCGCACGGGGAATCAGTCAGACTGGTAGGGAAATGGGCATCCTTCAGTATCAGGGGATCAGTTCCAGCGTGGCCTTGATAGCCTTTTCGATCCCTTCGGCCGCCTCGGAAATTCGCCCTGCCAGCATGTAGGCCGGTGTTGAGACGACCAGGTGCTCCCTGTCGATGACGCAGTCGTTCACAGCGCAGTCGACGTGCCTGCTCCCGGTGGCGGCTACCGCCTGCGCCGTCCCCTGATCGGTCCCGATGGTTAGCTGGGGCGATAAATCCTTGCCGAGCGCGAGCGCAATTACTGCCGGGGCAATGCAGATGGCGCAGATCGGCTTCTTTGCCTGCGCCATTTCCCGGATCAGGCGAAGCACGTCCGGCTGCACGCTCCCCTGCGCCCCCTCAACGGCGAAGTTGCAGAGGTTCTTGGCGGCACCGAAACCGCCGGGAAAAACGATCGCGTCCAGATCGGCGGCCTTGACCCCCTTGATGTCGCTGATCTCCCCGCGGGCGATTCGCGCGGCCTCGACGAGGACATTCCGCTTGGCACCGGTCTCCTCCATGCGCAGGTGGTCTACCTCGCTTAGCTCCATGTCCGGAGCGAGGCAGACGGCCTTGGCACCATTTCTGTCGATGGCAAGCAGGGTCAGCACCGCCTCGTGAATCTCGCTACCATCGCGAACTCCACAGCCCGAAAGTACAACGCCGATCTTTTTCATGTAAGCAGCCTCCGGTCTCATATATTCCCGCTCACGGGATAAAATGGTATTCTAAGCGCGATACATCCTGCGTGCAAGCGGATTATCATGGAAGGTCGTCAATGCTGGGCAGCGTTCACAACATCCAATGCGCTTGTACGGGACTGCATTTCCCCACAGTGTAGAGACGCATTGCATGCGTCTCAGGCCCTACGGGAATGCATTTCCCCACAGTAGAGACGCATTGCATGCGTCTCAGGCCCTACGGGTAGGTTGCGGCTAACAAGAGATCGGCGTAGAACTCGTGGGGGTTGGCGGAGGCTGATTCAGCCGTGATTGAGAGTGAAGGGATGTTCCCGGAACAGTAAACGCTGCACCGGTTTGGGTCCGTCTCACTTGACAGCGTCACGATTATAAAATAGGCTGCTTTCTGCAGGGTGGGCCAAGTGCGGTGGGCAAAGTGCCATTCGGGAGGCAAGGAGGAGCGCCATCAATTCAAATTCGTACCCAGAGGTCGGAGCTTCACGCTGTACCGGCTGTGGTCGCTGCGTTGCTGCCTGCACGGAGCGGCTTTTCGCGCTGGAGGTCACCGGTTACCGCAAGCATGCGGTCTTTTCGGCGTCACAACGCTGCACGCGTTGTCTGAGCTGTTTCGCCGCATGCCCGGTCGGGGCGCTCGGCAGCGCTGCTCCAGACGAGACTGAAGAGGCGTAGAGTCGTAGAGGGGTAGAACGTAGAGGGCGTAGAACGTAGAACGTAGAACGTAGAACGTAGAACGTAGAACGTAGAACGTAGAACGTAGAACGTAGAACGTGCCTAATAATGGGTATTGGCAGAGACCAGGTTCTTCTTCTTCAACTTTTCTATCAGGGTGGTCCGCTTCAAATTCAGCAGGATCGCCGCCTCTTTCTTGTTCCCGCCGCTCTTATGCAGTGCCTGGAGTATCAGTCCGTTCTCGAACTCCTCGACGGCGTCGTGCAGGCTAATGCCGGTTTTGGGGAGCGCCACTGGCTGGATCCTGGTGACCGTCCTACCCCCGCGGTACTTTTCGGGAAGATCGCGGTAAGTGACAACCCCACCCCCCGTAACAATAACCAGTCGCTCGACGAGGTTCTCCAGTTCGCGGACGTTGCCGGGCCATGCGTAGTTGGTGAGGATTTCCATCACCTGACTGTCGAACCCTTCGATATTCCGATTGTTCACCTTGTTGAAATGTTTCAGGAAGCTGTTCAAAAGCAGGGCTATGTCCCGGTCCCGTTCCCGCAAAGGGGGAAGAATGATCGGTATTACGGAAAGTCGGTAAAAAAGATCTTCCCGGAACTGTTTCGTTGCCACCATCTGGTCCAGGTTCTGGTTGGTTGCGGCAATGATCCGGACATCGACCTTTTTGGGCCTGCTCCCTCCCACCGGTTCCACCTCTCTGCTTTGCAGCACCCGCAGAAGTTTCACCTGCAGGTTCGGTTTCATGTCTCCGATTTCGTCAAGGAACAGGGTCCCCTTGTCCGCCATCTCGAAACGGCCGATCCGGGACACCACCGCACCGGTGAAGGAACCCTTCACGTGGCCGAACAGTTCGCTTTCCAGCAGTTCGTCGGGGATCGCCGCGCAGTTCACCGCGACGAAGTTCCTGCCGCTGCGGTCGGAGAGATCGTGAATGGCGTGGGCCACCAGTTCCTTCCCGGTCCCCGATTCCCCCTGGATCAGGACGGTTGAATCCGTCCCGGCCACCTTCTCCACCATCTCGAAAAGCGAGAGCATCTTCTTGCTTTCCCCTATGATGTTATTGAACTGTGCACGGATTTTGAGTTTAGGCTTGTGCTGCAGGTTCATGATCTGCAGGGCCTGGTGCTCGAGGCCCTGTTTTATGAGTGTCTCCAGTCGCTCGAGGTTGAAAGGCTTTTCCAAAAAGAAGAAGGCGCCGGCCCTCAGAAGGTCAGCCGTCGTCTCGTTGCTGACGAAGGGACTGTGGGCGATGATGACCACTTCGGGGCGCAACGACTTGATCTGCTTTACAAACTCCAGTCCGCTCGCGTTCGGCATCCTGGTGTCCGCAATCACCATCTGCAGGTCTCCCTGCTCGATCTTCTGCAGGGCATCCGGCCCGTCAACAGCCTGCACGACCCGATACCCCTTGAAAATCAAAAAAGCCGCCAAAAAATCGAGCGTTTTTTTGTCGTTATCCATGATCAGTATGCTTGGGGTTTCCATAGGTTGTCAATTTCGCTTTGTATTGAAGTTGTCTACTTTCGGGCTGTTACGCGCTGGAAGGGGCCGTGATATGGTTATCATACGCTTGCCGCCGGGCCGATGTCAAGAAAATGACAGCGCGGGGGTGGGGGGGGTGACTCGCCTGGTCAGTGCCGCAGCGCATCGATCTGCACCAGTTTCGGAAAGAGGCGCATCCAGAGCAGCACTACGACGACCGTGCCGATCCCTCCGATGAGGACGGCGGGGACGGTGCCGAAGAGAGCGGCAGTGGCTCCTGATTCGAACTCGCCCAGTTGGTTCGAGGTGCCGATGAACATCGAATTGACGGCGCTCACCCGCCCCCGCATCGCGTCCGGGGTCTCGATCTGCACCAGGGAGCTCCTGATCACGACGCTGATCACGTCGGCGGCTCCCAGCACCACGAGGGCGCAGATCGATAGGGTGAAGGAGGTGGAGACGGCGAAGACGACCGTGGCGACCCCGAAGATGAACACGCTGGTGAACATGATGCGCCCGACACGGTGCCGCAAGGGAGTGCGCGCCGGGAATACCGACATGGCCAGGGCGCCCAGCGCCGGCGCAGTGCGCAGCAGGCCGAGGCCCATCGGGCCGGTCGACAGGATGTCGCGCGCATAGACCGGCAGCAGCGCCGTCGCCCCGCCGAGCAGCACGGCGAAAAGATCGAGCGAGATGGCACCCAGGATCTCGGGACGGCTGCGGATGAAGGCGATGCCGGCAAAAAGCGAGCTGACGCTGACCGGCTCGCGTGGCTTCGGGAGGCGGGAGATGCGGATCGCCGCGATGAAGCAGCTCGCCGCAAGGAAGAGCAGACCCGCCGTGGCATACACGGTGGTGGGGCCGAGGATGTAGAGCAGACCGCCGAGGGCGGGGCCGACGATGCTCGCCGTCTGGTTTGCCGAGGCGGACCAGGCGGAGGCGCGCGGAATCAGTTCCTGGGGGACCAAGCCGGGGACTAGGGCAAGCATGGTCGGCCCCTCGAAGGCGCGTGCCGCGCCCGCCACGAAGACGATGACGAGGATCGACTCCTTGCTGAGCGCACCCGTGAAGCTGCCGGCGGCAAGCACTGCCAGGGCCGCCCCCTCCACGACCTGGCAGACGGCCGCGATGCGCCGGCGGTCGTAGCGGTCGGCCACGTGTCCGACCACCAGGGTCAAAAGGAACATCGGCAGGAACTGCGCGAGTCCCACCAGTCCAAGGTAGAACGCGCTGCCGGTGAGCGCGTAGATCTGCCATCCCACGGCGACCGCCTGCATCTGGAGGGCGACCGTGGACGACACGCGCGCCAGCCAGAAGAGCCGGAAGGGCTTGTGCCGCAGTATGGATCCTTGGATCTCCAACGCACTCGGCTCGACAGTCATGCGGGCTCTCTGGTGATCAGGAGCGTCCTTCAAGGGCGCGATGTCGCTCCCGTCCTTCTCAACAAAAGAAGGGGACGCTGTAGGGGCGACCCGGTGGGGCGCCCGCCGTAGATTTCGGTCCATCCGTGCGAAGTTTCCGTCCGGACCTGGCAGCTGGGCGACCCAACGGGTCGCCCCTACAAAGATTGATTGCATCCCCAGTTGGAGGCCGAAAGCGAGGGGCTGCGCGAAGCCGGTCCCGAGGCGGTAGCTACTATCGCCTTTCTGTGCGCTGTTGTAAATGAGTTTGTGGATTGTTGACAAGAGAGGGCTTTCTTACATACTTGAGCGGATATGAACGAACGGGTGGTGATTCGTCCGTTCGGGCGAATCATCTATTCGCCGCCACATGTGTCAGCAAAGGAGGCAGGTTATGCTTTATTTCGTCCAGCAGAACAAGATCCACCAGTATCCGGTCGTCAAACGCTGCAGCGCCGTCTATCAGCAGGAGCAGTTGCGGGACACTATTCCCTACGGTGTGAAGCAGTGCCCTTACTGCATGAGTTTCTGGCCGGGGATGAAGAGTTGACGCCCGACTCTTCCTCCCGGGCGCCCGGTTGTTTCATGTAAACGCCGCGCCCCTGACTCCGGGAGTGCGCGGATCCGGCAAGGGTTCATTGAAACAGAGAAAGGCCGCCTTCCCAATAAGGAAAGCGGCCTTTCTCTGTTTTAAATGGTGGTCCCAAGGGGACTTGAACCCCTGTACCCGACGTGAAAGGCCGGTGTCCTAACCACTAGACGATGGGACCGTTCTGTATCCCTTGGCCAAAGCCTTGGGGTGCAAGCTCTTATGGCTAAAGCCAGCAAAAGCGGTGAGCCTGGTGGGCCGCGCCGGGATCGAACCGGCGACCAGAAGATTAAGAGTCTACTGCTCTACCAACTGAGCTAGCGGCCCGTAAGAACCGGATTGGCCTTTTGGTGGTCCCAAGGGGACTTGACCCCCTGTACCCGACGTGAAAGGCCGGTGTCCTAACCACTAGACGATGGGACCGTTCTGTATCCCTTGGCCAAAGCCTTGGGGTGCAAGCTCTTGCATGGCTAAAGTCAGCAAAAGCGGTGAGCCTGGTGAGCCGCGTTGGGATCGAACCAACGACCACCTGATTAAAAGTCAGGTGCTCTACCAACTGAGCTAGCGGCTCGAAAAAACTGGTGCTGCAATGGTGCCTGCCCAAAAAAAACCCTGAAGAAGCTTCAGGTGTTCTTCTCATGGCGTCCCCAGCCGGATTTGAACCGACGTCCCTGCCCTGAGAGAGCAGTGTCCTGGGCCAGACTAGACGATAGGGACTAAATGGTGAGCCGCGTTGGGATCGAACCAACGACCACCTGATTAAAAGTCAGGTGCTCTACCAACTGAGCTAGCGGCTCAAACAACCTTGCAAAAGCAAGAAGAGATTTATAGCAAAATAGATGCGAGGCGTCAACACCTTTCTTGAAAAACTTATGCCGACAGGAAAGGGTTCCTGAGCACTATGGTCTCATCCCTGCGGGGTCCGACGGAAACCAGCACCACGGGAGCGCCGGAGAGCTCCTCGATGCGCGTCACGTAGCTGCGTGCGTTGGCGGGCAGGTCGTCCAGCGATTTGGCGCCGGTGATATCCTCGGTCCACCCGGGGAGTTCCTCGTAGACCGGGGTGCACTGCTCCATGATCTCCAGGCTTGCGGGGATCTCGTCGAGCAGTACCCCCTGGCAGGTGTAGGCGGTGCAGACCTTGATCGTCTCGAGGCCGGACAAAACGTCCAGCTTGGTGAGGGCGATGCCGGAGAGCCCGTTCACCCTGACCGCGTAACGCGCCACCAGCGCATCGAACCAGCCGCAGCGGCGCGGGCGCCCCGTGGTGGAGCCGAACTCGCGCCCGGCCTGGCGCAACGCCTCGCCGGCTTCGTCGTCGAGTTCGGTCGGGAAGGGGCCGCTTCCCACGCGGGTTGCGTACGCCTTGGATATGCCTATTACTTCGTGGATCTCACGCGGGCTGACGCCGCTCCCCGTGCAGGCGCCGCCGGCGCAGGTGGACGACGAGGTCACGAACGGATAGGTGCCGTGGTCGACGTCGAGGAGCGTCCCCTGGGCGCCTTCGAAGAGCAGGCTCTTGCCGGCCTTGATCTCCCGGTGCAGAAGGAGCGAGGTGTCCGCCGTGTACTTTCTCAGCGTCTCGGCATACCCCATGTACTCGTTGTAGATCTCCTCGAAGGTGAAGGGCTTTTCTCCCAGGAGCTGCGTGAGGATGAGGTTCTTCTCTTCGAGCACCTCCTTCACCTTGCGGGAAAAGGCCTTCTCGTCAAGCAGGTCCATCAGGCGGATGCCGCGGCGCCCGATCTTGTCCTCGTAGGCGGGGCCGATGCCGCGGCCGGTGGTCCCGATCTTCTTGGCGCCGCTTTTCGCCTCGCGTGCGATGTCGATTCTCTTGTGGTACGGCATGATGATGTGGAGCGCCTCGGAGAGAAGCAGCGACGCATCGTCCTTCAGGTACCCGTTAGCCTTCAGCCTGGTGATCTCCATGATGAAGACCTCCGGGTCGAGCACCACGCCGTTGCCGATGATGCATTTCTTCCCTTCGTGGAGTATGCCGGAAGGGATCAGGTGCAGGATCACCTTCTCGTCCCCGACCACCAGCGTGTGGCCGGCGTTGTTGCCACCCTGGTAGCGCACCACGTCGTCCGCGAACTCCGTGTAGATGTCGACTACCTTCCCTTTACCCTCATCACCCCACTGGGCACCGATTACCACGACGTTAGCCATTAGTTATCCCCTTGCAGATCGAATTTCAGATCTAGATCTTTCTCGAACAACGCATCCCTGCTGACGGTGATGCCGCGCCTGTCAGCCACCCGCACGACGTAGTATGCGCCGGGGGGGCAGTTTTCGGCGCCGATCACCAAAAGCCACCGGATGTCCATCTTTTTCGCATAGCTAAGCGAACTCTCTAAATCGCGCTTTATGATGTCCCTGGCACAGGAGAAGCCGAGGGACCTCAGCTTTTGTGCCATCTCGAGTGCCTCGCGGCGCTCGTTTTTCTGGTTGAAGATGAGGAAGTCCCGGCTGCGGCTCGCCTCCACGTCAGCCCTCTTGGAGATGCTCGCCAGGAGCGCCATGATGTTGAAGGCAAAGCCGGTCGCGGGGGCGGGATAGCCGTACTTCGCCGTCAGGTCGTCGTAGCGGCCGCCGCTGCAGACCGCCTCGCCGACGCCGGGGACGAACCCCTCGAAGGTGATGCCGGTATGGTAATCGAGTCCGCGGATCTCTCCGAGGTCGACGGTCAGGTGCTCCGATACCCCGTAGATGTCGAGGATCTCCAGCACCTGGGCCAGGTTGTCCAGCGCCCTCTTGGAGCGCTCGTTGGCGACGCTGCGGGATGCCTCGTCCAGCACTCCGCGCCCCCCGTAGAGCCGGGGCAGCAGCAGAATCTCTTCCTTCACCCGGTCCGGCACCTTCTCGGGGTCGAGGATGCTGCGAACGGCCGAGACGTCCTTCTTGGTGATCGCTTCCTGCAGGCGGCGCTGCACCGGGTTCGACAGGCCCGATGCCTCCATGATGCCGCGGTAAAAGGCGACCTGACCCAGATCGATCTTGAAGCCGGCAAAGCCCAGGTCCTTCAGGACCTCGACGGCCATGGCGACCATCTCGGCATCCGCCTCGGGGGAGTCGAGCCCGATCAGCTCCACCCCGGACTGGAAGATCTCGCGGCTGCGGCCGGACTGCATATCCGCCTGGCGCAGCACGCGGCCGTTGTAGTAGACGCGGTGGGGGAGGGGGTAGCCGTGCATGCGGGTGGCGACGATGCGCGCCACCTGCGGCGTGATGTCGGGCGGGATGGCCAAAAGCCTTCCCGTCTGCCGGTCGTCAAAGCGGAAGGTCTTGCCGCGCAGTTCCTCTCCCATGCCGAGCGCGAGCACGTCCTCGAATTCGAGCAGCGGGGTGATCATACGCCTGAAGCCCCACAGGTCGAAGACGCGGTGGATGCGGCCCGCTATGAAGGTGATTTTGTCGGCCGTTTCCGGGAGAAAGTCGCTCACCCCTTTGGGGAGCGGTGCTTCTATGCATGAGGGGTTGGTCACAGTGTGTGTCCTGAAAAAGATTCTGGCTGGCCCGGAAATTCGGGCAAAAAAGGAAAAATCGTATCAGCATAGCCGGGGGAAGTCAACGATTAAATCCCCCCCGGGCGAGCTAGTTGGCTCGAACTACGCGGACCGCGCTGCCGCCTTTGCCGAAGAGACCCTCCTTCTGGACCACCTCCAGCAGCACGATCTCACGGGCCTCCGCATCGAGGTAATAGTCGGCCAGGTAGTTCTGGTTCGGTTTGGTTCTCCATAGCTCCTCGAGCGACGAGCCGTTCCAGGAAAAGGATATCAGGGCGTACTTCGAGTAGGAGCGGTTGTTTCCCATCACGAAGAACCCCGAGTTCTGCGGTACGATGATCTCGCCGTTTTGAGTCACGGTGATGCGCTGATCGATGAAGCGCCAGCGGAGTTTCTCGCCCAGGTCCCTCACGTTGCCGGCTTCGCGCTGGAAGTAGGTTTCGGAGCCGCCGAATTTCTCGGAACTCCTCCAGAGCTCTTCGCCTGCCTCCGAGTAGACTATCAGGTAGCCGTCAGTGCTAAGGACCGTGGCCAGGCTTTTCCCGTCGGGTCCGGTCACCCTGTTGTAGTTGAAGATGTTGCCGTAACGGGGGAGCTTGATCGGATTGATCAGCTCGATCTTGGTGCCGGTTTCGGAAATCTCGTAGAGGTCGCCGAAGAAGTCTTCGCTGACACCCATCTGCTGGGCGTAGATCCTGCTCTTCGCCCCGTTCAGCGCGATGGCGCGGAACAGGTAGGGGAGTTTCGCGGCGACCAGTTTCAGCTTGGCATCCTCAAAGGAGAATATCTTGGAAACGGGCGCCTCGCCGTCCAGGATGGTGACGTAGGCGCGCGGGTGGCCGTTTTGGTCCGGGCCGGCGGAGTCGACGGCGATTACCTTCTCCCTTTGTGGGAACTCAACTTCGGCAAGGAGCTTCAGGGTCTTCTCCTGCCGGTAATAGCGCAGCGCGTGGTTCTCGGCAACGAAGAACTCCCGCACCTCGGGACGGGTCAGCCCCGGTGCCAGGGCGGCCTGGGCACCCACAATTCTCTGGCTGAGCCAGACGGTTTTTCCCGGCTGGCTGGCGGCCTGCGGGGCCAGCGTTTGAGGCGTGGCGGCCGGGGCTGAGGCTTGCGGATAAGCCTTCAGTATCTCGGCCTTCAGCTTGGCCGAGATTTTACCGAGAGCCGGGATCAGGTCGTCCTGACTTTCGCCCTGTTCGAAAACCGTGGCGAGCGTCCTGCCCGAAGCGAGCTTTGCCGCCGCGTCGAGACTGAAGACCTTGCCGAGCAGCGTGTAGCTTCCGGTGATGATGACGTCTGCCTCGGATGCGGCTGCGACCGGGATGATCGCCTCGGACGCCATCCTTGAAGAGAGCAGGGTCTGCAGGGTCGACTTGAGGCCCGCCGCATCCTGCGGTGATACGGTGAACTCGGCGACGTAGGTCCTGATCTGGGTCGCTGCTGCCAGGGATGGAATGAGAATAGCGCAAGCGAGGAGGAGAATGGCAACGAGTCGTCTTTTCATTGGTGCTCCGCTTTAGTGGTAATAGGGGGGATTTAGTCGGCAGATTATCGCAGAGCGGCGTGCTTTAGTCAAAGGGTTTGTCTGGAACAGTAGCTGCAAACCTGACTGTGCGTGAGACGATGAATCTTTGATTGATTATGGACCTCAGCCCTGTCAGTAGCTCAAGGTTCCCAAACAGAGTGCATATTTTAAGGCAGATAGGAAGGAGGGCTCAGCATGGGTCTTGCTAGTTACCATTCCGGAAAGACAAAGGGCGGACCGTCGGTCCGCCCTTAGCTGCAGAGGGGGATTTGTGGGGACGTGTCAATGCCCGGGCTTTTCCATCGATTTGAGCAGCTCCTGGGTCTCGGTGAGTTTGTCTTGAAGCTTTTTCAACTCGGCGGGAGTGTACACCTTCGTCCCCTTTTTAATCTCATTGTTCAACTTTTTCATCCGTTTTTGGATGTCGTCCACCTGATTCATGCAGTTCTTTGAGGCGAGCAGGCATTCATCTTTCTCTGCGGAAGTCATCGCGGAAAAAGCCGGTGCCGCTGATAACATGAACATAGCTGCAGCGATCATTATTGCCATTTTTTTCATAGTACTCTCCTTTGCTGAAATATGGGAAGGTCGGCTTAGTTGCCGCCGCCCTTTTCGAGTACTCTCAGCATTTCGTCCGTTTCTTTAAGCTTATCCTGCAGCTTATTGAGTTCTGCAGGCGTGTAAACCTTGGTACCTTTTTTTATTTCCTTGTTCAGCTTGTGGATCCGTTTCTGGATGTCGTCTACCTGTGTGGTGCAGTTTTTCGAGGCGAGCAGGCATTCATCCTTTTCAGTCTTTGTCATCTCGGAAAACGCCGGTACTGCTGACAACATAAAAATCGCTGCCGACAACATGAGTACTATTTTCTTCATTGGGGAGCTCCTTTTCATGCGAGTAGTTGAACGCAATATTATTAAAGCAGCTTACTCTGTGTTGTCAACGGGACTGGCTAAAAAAATGGCTTTAGGGAGAGAGCCCGGGTGTTTTCCGGCAGGTGATTGTCATAGGGAGGGGTTTTAAAGTACCTGACCTTGTCGAGAGGGTGAGATTGTGAATCAGCAGGCGCGGTACTCTGGAACGAAAAAAGGCCGGGGAGTTTCCTCCCCGGCCAGTGTCGGTACAGTTGCTGCAACTTCGACTAGAACACGTAGTTGAGCTGGATGTTGGTCATGTAGGGGTTGTCTGCGTCAGCTACACCGCCGGGGAGGCGGGCAGCGGCGACACCAGCTTTGGTGTAACCGTCGCCAATGAACAGATAGGCAGCGTTGAAGCTGGCGGTAAGGTTGTCGTAAAGCTTGTAGCCGATGGTAGCGTTCACCTCAGTGCCCATGGAGTCGCTGCTGGCGGCACCCTTCTTGTCAGCCATGGCGTAGCCGATGTTGGCGCTGCCGAACAGTTTGCCCGCAGCCAGTTCATACCCGCCGAAGAAGCCGATCATGCCGACGTTGCCCTTGGTCAGATCGGTGCCGTCGATGGCGGTCGAGCTGTTGATGGTCGCGCCGTTTCTCACGAGCAGCCACATGTTGGACGGGTTGAAGTAGGAAACAGTGCCGGTCGAATCGAGCTGACGGAATGACTTGAAGTCGCCGGTGGCTTTATCGTTGCCCGAGAGGTAGAGGGCGGAGGCGTTGATCTTGCCCGGGCCGACTGCAACCTTGGCCATGACGGAACCGGCAAAGGCGCTCAGGCTCCTGGTGTCGTTGTAATCGCCGAACTGGTAGGCGGCGAAGGCGCTCAGGGCTGCGGGGCCGACGTTGGCGCTGGCGTTCACGCCGAGCATGTGCAGCAGGAAGTAATCGGTTGCCGGAGCGCTGATGACGCTAGCCGGACCTTTGTCATTCTGCACGTTGTAGTAGGAAGCGCCGACAACGAGGTCCTTGCTAACTGCAAATTTGCCGTCAAGGACGATCAGGTCCTGCGACTGCTTGCCTGGCATGACTTCGCTAGCCGTCGTAGTCCTGCCTACGTAATTGTTGTCCCCAATGCGGAACCAGCCCAGGGTCGGGGTGAAGGCGCCGAGCTTTGCCGAGGCGACAGCGCCCGCTGCGTCAAAGGAGCCGAAAACGCCCTGGTAGGCATCGCTGAACGGCTGGATACCAACCTTCATGCTTACGGGTGTGGACGGGATTTTGAAGTCGAGGTAGACGTTCTTCATCTCAAGTGAAACCCTGTCGGCGTCGAGGCTGCCGCCGTCGCCGATCGGGTACTTGGTGCTGCTTTGCCCGCCGAAGCGTGCGTCGAGCTCGAAGTGGGTAACCAGCTTCAGGTCGTCGTTTGCCTTGGCGATGTACATGATGCGGCCCCTCTGCTCGACGAAGAAGGAGCTCTTCGCATCCTTCTGCAGGTTGAAGGTGCCCCCGCCCGTCTCAGCGTTGGTCTCCCAGGCGAACAGTCTGTACAGGCCGTGAAACTCGTTCTCCATTGCCATTGCCGGTACTGCGGTTGCTGCGGTCAGAGCGCCTACTGCTGCGACTGCCATTATCGTCTTTTTAAAGCTCATGGTTAACCTCCTGGGTTTGATGTTCAGCTGCGATTAAATTGCATGATCGGACTGCTTCTCGTAAGGACTGTCTGGTTAAGCGATTCCCTTCGAAAAAAGGCCCTTACTCCCCACCATTGTGCTGCCATAGCATGGGGGAGTTAAGAGCCTTAAGTTTAGATATTTAAATAGTTGCTAATCATCAATTATCAACCCCTCGTTTGAAGAACGGCGCACGTTAGTCAGACAATTGAACCTCATCTCCCATTAACAAACCGGTGTTATATAAAACTGGGGTCACTATATAATTTTCCAAACAAAAGTCAATAAAAAAATCGATCTTGACCTAATCGTCAACTAATTTTCAACCAGTTGTAACCTTGCCCGTCGTCCTTCGGCAGGTACCAGCGTTACTGGCAGATTTCCGTGAGGACGCCGCCGCTGCTCTTGGGGTGGATAAAGGCGATCTTGGCGCCGTGGGCCCCCTCGCGCGGCACTGTGTCGATCATCCTGGTGCCGGAGGCTATGAGTTTAGCGATGGCCCCCTCGATGTCGGGAACGCTGTAGGCTACGTGGTGCACCCCCGGACCGCTCTTTTCCAGGAACTTGGCTACCGGGCTTTCCGGCGAGGTCGGTTCCAGGAGTTCTATCTTGGACTCTCCGATGACAAGAAAGGCGACCTTTACTTTCTGGCTGGCGACCTCCTCAGTACCGGTGAGAGTCATGCCAAGGGCATCACGGTAATAGGGTAGCGCCTCTTCGATTGAGTTGACTGCGATGCCAATGTGATTGATTTTTGTAAGCATGTGCGAATCCTTTTTGACTTGCCGGAAACGAGTCTGTGCGAAAGAATAGAACAAAAGTAGTTAAATGCAAGCTGGAATTAGAAATTTTTGTGATCCAGCTGCTTTTTATGAAAGCGGTGGTCACCTGTTAGATGGGGCAGGGGCAGCATAACTGTCTAAAAATAGGCTCAAATTAAACACAGAGCCACAGATGTTACAGAGAGAGTCTACGCAAACAACTAATGGTAATACAAAAAATACCGAGTTTTAGGATTGTTTGTTAAGGTTTTCTCTGTGTCCTCTGTGGCTCTGTGTTTCGACTCGCTTCTAGAGCACCACCGTCTCGCGATGGATGCCGAAGACTCCGCGCAGCACGTTGGAGATCTCTCCGAGAGTGGCGTAGCACTTCACCGCGTCGAGTATGAAGGGCATCAGGTTGTCCGTCCCCCTGGCCGCTCCCTCCAGCGCCTTGAGCGTCGCTGCCACCTGCTCGCCGTCCCGCTCCTGCTTGACCTTGGCCAGCGCCTTCTTCTGGTTCACCTCGACTTCTTCCTTGACCCGCAAAAGCCCCTGCGGTGACCCCTCCTCGACGGTGAACTTGTTCACCCCGACGATGACAATCTCGTTCTTCTCGATGGCGCGCTGGTAGGCATAGGCGGAATCCTGGATCTCCTTTTGCTGGAAACCCCGGGAGATCGCCTCGACCGCGCCGCCCAGCGCGTCGATCCGCTCGATGTAGGAAAGCGCCTGCTCCTCTATCTTGTCGGTGAGCGCCTCCACCAGGAAGCTTCCGGCCAGCGGGTCGACGGAATCGGCGACGCCGGACTCGTAGGCGATAACCTGCTGGGTGCGCAGCGCGATGCGCACCGACTCCTCGGTGGGGAGCGCCAGCGCTTCGTCGCGCGAGTTGGTGTGCAGCGACTGGGTGCCGCCCAGAACGGCGGCGAGCGCCTGCAGCGTCACGCGCATGATGTTGTTGTCGGGCTGCTGCGCCGTCAGGGTGCACCCGGCGGTCTGGGTGTGGAAGCGCATCATCAGCGAGCGCGGGTCCTTGGCGCCGAAGCGGTCGCGCATGATCCTCGCCCACATGCGGCGGGCGGCCCGGAACTTGGACACTTCCTCCAGGAGGTCGTTGTGCGCGTTGAAAAAGAAGGAGAGCCGTGCGGCGAACTGGTCCACGTCGAGGCCTGCCGTGATGGCGGCCTCCACGTAGGCGATGCCGTCGGCGAGCGTGAAGGCGACTTCCTGCACGGCGGAGGAGCCCGCCTCGCGGATGTGGTAGCCGGAGATGCTGATGGTGTTCCAGCGGGGGACGTAGTCCTTGCAGTAGGCGAAGATGTCGGTGATGATGCGCATCGACTCCTTGGGCGGGTAGATGTAGGTGCCGCGCGCCATGTACTCCTTCAGGATGTCGTTTTGGATGGTCCCGGAGATCTGTTCGGCGGACACCCCCTGCTTCTCGGCCACCGCGATGTACATGGCGAGCAGGATCGCCGCGGTCGAGTTGATGGTCATCGAGGTGGAGACCTTGTCGAGCGGGATGCCGTCAAAGAGGATCTCCATGTCGGCCAGCGAGTCGATGGCGACCCCGACCTTGCCGACTTCGCCGCGGCTCATCGAGGCGTCGGAGTCGTACCCCATCTGGGTCGGCAGGTCGAAGGCTATGGAGAGCCCGGTCTGCCCGGCCGAGAGCAGGTACTTGTAGCGCTCGTTCGACTCGGCCGCGTTGCCGAAGCCCGCGTACTGGCGCATGGTCCAGAACCGGCCCCGGTACATGGTGGGCTGCACGCCGCGTGTGTAGGGGAACTCCCCCGGAAAGCCGAGCTCCTCCTGGTACCCCGGGTACTCGAACTCTGGGCTGTAGCAGCGCTCGATCTCGATGTCCGAGCTGTTGCGAAACGAAGGTTTTCGCTCCGGCGACTTGGCGATGCTCTTCTCTGCGGATTTCTGCCATGCCTCTTTGTTTTCGGAAATGCTCATTATGCTCTCCTGGCCGTAGGTGTAATGGCGAAGCTGTCTGCTGACGATTGACAAGGTAATACTGCTAACGGGATATGCGTGGCAAGTAAATTTTTTTCCGCCCGGCGGCCTTTTCCGAAAATAGAACAGCAGGATTTCTTGTTCTATTTTTAGAATGACGGTCTAAATCTGGGAATGCTGCAAAGTCGGATACTTGCACCGTTGCGGGCGCCGGAAGGGCTGCCGGCGTGTTTTATTTTGGGACCTTAGCTAAAATGACGGTCTGATGGGCAAAACGGAAATGAGGCCTAACGTGCTGTTTTGTCAGCAGTTATCGGAATCTTTTAGCTTGTAATAAAATCCTGGTCACACTATATTTTATAAAATTAAGTATACATTCTGGCCCCAGAGGCTTGAAAGGAGAGTCCCATGCAATGCCCCGTTTGCAAGAATGACGAACATGTAGCTATCGATTTACGTTCAGGCGGCTTCACCGAAGACCTCGTTGAATGCCGGTCCTGCGGCACCATGTGGTCTGTCAATCACGGCGTCATGGCCATTGTCGAAGACCCCCACTCCGATTCCTTCCTGGAGGCGCTTTCCGGGGACAATTTCTGCTTCGCCGCAGCGTGACGCGCCTGTCAAACGACTGACCCCAGCTTTGCAGTGGGGTCAGTCGGTACGGCGAGGGCTCCAGACGGATATCTGGAGCCCTTTTTGCGTTTTGTGGTCAGGACCCTGGTCTTAGAGGACCGCCTTCAGGTAGTCGGAAGTGACGGAACGTTTTTCCTTCTCGACCGCGTTTATATCGACCTCGACGAAGATCTCGTCCGGGGTGACCTTGAAGAGCGGCTGACCCTTGGAGACGATGGTGCCGTCGGCGGAGGTCATCAGGATCTTGTCGATGGTCCCGGAGAAGGGGGCGTAGACTTTGTTGAACATCTTCATCACCTCGACGATGTAGAGCGGCTGCCCCTTCTCGAAGTGCATCCCTTCCGAAACGAAGGGTGGCATGCCCGGCGCTTCCTGGCCGTAGTACATGCCGCCGCAGACGGAGACGATCTCGTCGACCTTGCTTGCCGGCGGCGGAACCAGGAGCTTTTTCATGCGCGCCTGCAGCTCCGGGTCGGTCAGGTACTCGGGGATGGTGATTTCCAGGTCCTCCTCGACGCGCAGGTCCCAGAACTTGGTGTTCTCCCCGATCTGGAACAGTAAACCGAGCATTTCCAGCCCCGCCTCGTAACCGAAGTGCGAGGAGCGGATCTGCTGCCAGGTCTCGGCGTCGAATTCCCCCTGGGGCTCTTCGTGCTGCAGGATCTCGTGCAGGGTGAAGTACTCGTCCCGGGCCAGGCCGAACTTCTGGCGCAGGGTCCGGGAGAAGCGCAGCGCCTGCTGCAGCAGCTCGTTGTCGTGCCCCCAGATCATCTCCGCCGCGGGCTTGTGGGGGCGGTAGTTCATGTGCAGGTATTCGTAGGTCTCGTTCAGTACCCCGACCGGGTTCCTGAGCCAGACGACCTTGCCGTCATCGATCCGGAAGTTCTTGGTGTTCATGCTGAGCCAGCCGGACAACAGGTGCGGGTCGCCCAGGAGCCGCTCGATCGGGCGGATGATCAGGGTCCCCTTGCGGTCCAGGAGGGTGGACATGTTCTTCATCTCTTTGGCCTGGGTCTCGGGCTGGCCGGCGTACAGGTCGCTGATCTGCTTGGCGTAGTGCTTCTTCATCTGCAGGAAGGCGTAGACCGGGTCGATCTTGTTGGCGACCTCCTTCAGGGTTCCCACCAGGGTGAGGTAGGGGACCACGAAGCGGGTGGTCGGCTTGGCCATGACGTTTCTGCCCAGAAACCAGTTCACCAGGCCGTAGTGGAACTCCAGGTTGGTGGCGAGGTCGCTTCCCCTTAGCGTCGTGGAACAGATGACGTCGGACAGCTGCTCGTAGCTGTCCAGCCGGTCGTTCCCCTTGGTAAGGAGCAGCGCGATGTTGGAGTCGTAGGCGCCGGCCACCTTGTACTTGATGAAGATTCCGGTGTCCGGGTTCACCATGCTGATCCCCTGGTCGTCGCGGATCTCTCCGTCGATCGGCTTGGACCAGTAGCGGATCATCCCGCCCGCGTGCGGGGAGAGGGAGGCGTCGGTCGCATTCAGGCGCGCCTCTACGGCGGCGTTGAAGCGCACCACGCGCTCGGGCTTGGGAAGCCGCTTCTTGTGGCGGGCCAGCAGTGCCATCGCCTCGACCAGGCTCTCGACCATGAAGAAGTCGCTGGCGTCGTCGGGGTTCACGAACTTGAGCGCGTAGCAGAGCTCGGTCACCCGGTGCTCCACCTGGATCCGGGTGTTCACCTCCATGAAGTAGTGGCGGTCCCGGTCGACGATGCACTCGAAGGTGGAGGCGGAGTCGAGCCCCACCGCTTTCCCGAAGCGCTCGGACTGCTCCTCCATCCTCTTCAGCACCTCAAGGTCGCTCTGCAGTGCCTTCACCTCGGCGGGTTTTCCAGCCGCCTCGGCCCGAGCGATCGCCGCGGCGAGCCCTTCCTGGGTGACCGAGACTTCCAGAAGCTTCTGCTCGTGCATCTGCAGCGAGCAGTCGCGACCGCCCAGGGCCAGGCACCACTCGCCGTTTCCGATCAGCTGGATCTCGTTGTGGCGGGTCTGCTCGATGTTCAGCTCGACCAGGACGTTCTTGTTGTCCCCGACGCCGTTCGCCTTCACCTCGTTCAGGATCTCGCGCACCAGGGTGGGGGCCTCCGCGGCCTCCTTGGCGATCAGTGCGTCGTCGGCGTCCTTCACGTTCAGAAGCGAGGCGCCCAGGAGGCGCTGCCCCTTGCCGCCGCCGCCGCCGATCGCCTTCAGGCGGACCCGGCTCTGCGGGTACTTCTTCAGCATGGCTGCGACTTCGATCTGCACCTGGGCGCAGAGCTCCTCGATGGAAAAGAGGTCGATCCCCTTGTTGTAGGAGGCGTACAGGATGTGGTCGGCCAACTCCTCAAGGGTGAGCCCGGCGTTGGAGAGGACCTTCTCGTCGCACTGAAGGGCGTCGGAGGTGACCAGCGCCAGGAGCCGCTCGCGGGTCTGGTGCTTGCGCACCAGGGCGCGCGCCGTGACGTTGTCGATGCCGGGGGTGACGCTCACGTTCACCGAGAGTGCGGTCCGCTTGGCCTCGTCCTTCTTGCCGGCGCCCGCCTGGGTCGCCGAGCAGGGGCCGATGAACTTGAGCCCCGCCTTTTCGATGGCCGCCACGAACTCGTCGTCCTCGGCCATGAAGCCGTAGCCGGCGAAGATGGCGTCGTAGCCGTTATCGAGGGCGATCCGGATGATCTGGTGGATGCGCTCGACGCGCTCCTCCTTGCTGGCGCCGGTGTAGTCGGGCACGCGGTGCACCCGCTTGGAGTCGGTCAGCGTGCGCAGTTCCGGGGCGAGGGCGTTCGGGTAGATGATGGAGTCCTTCTCCGAGAGCAGTATCCCGAAGTGGCTGATCCCCATCTCCTTGTAGACGTCCATCGCCTCCTTGCGGATCGGTCCCCGGCAGACGATGAGCGGTTTGAGGTCCTGGCAGGCGAATGAGGCGACCCAGGCGGATGCGGACCTCCCCAGGCGGCGATCCCTGTGGACCAGCGGATTATTTGAGTAGTTGTCAGCAATCTGTGCCATCGGTTTCATCTCCAGTACATTAGATAATCCGTGCAGGGGACGCGCGCTTTGGTCGCGGTGCTGCTCCGCGCCGCTTGGCCGGTCCGATTTCCGAGCGCCTGTTGTTAAAGGCCGCTCGGAAGAGAGGCACTTGCCGTCCCCAGTCTCCAGTCCCAATTTCCCTGTTTTCATTAGTGGAACTCCCTTTGCACGGCCTGCATCGGGCCGGCTTTGTAATGCCGCAGGAAGAAGTTCAGGTTCTCGCCGAGCACCTTCCTGAGGTCGGTCGGCATGACCAGGGAGGAAATGGAACCGAGGCTCAGGGCCTCCTTCGGGTTCATCAGCTCTTTTTCGTAGCGCGTGTTGAGGATTGCCTCCTCGGTCTTCAACCAGTCGGCGGCCTCCTTCTCCGCATCGAGCTTGGCGAGATCCGGCTTCACGCCTGCCTCGACCCGCTCCTGGCTGCCGCGCTTCACCCTTTCGATGACGATGCTTCTGAGCTTCCTCAGCTCGTCCTTGTAGACGAATTCCTTGCCCGCTGGGCCCATGACCGCGAGGCGGGTGGTGGGGAGGGCGAGCACCAGGTCGGCGCCGGTCGGGTAGTTGTTGTAGGAGGCGTAGGCGCCGCCGTAGGCGTTTCTGAGGATCAGCAGGATGCGAGGCGTCCTGATGTCGACGATGGAGTCGAGCATGGCGCGGCCCGCCTGGACGATGCCGCGGGTCTCCTGCTCCCGCCCCGGGAGAAAGCCAGTGGTGTCTTCCATGAAGATCATCGGGATGTTGTAGATGTTGCAGAAGCGGTTGAAGCGGGCGATCTTGTAGGCCGCATCGCAGTCGATCTGGCCCGAGTCGACGGCGGAGTTGTTGGCGACGAAGCCGACCACGTTGCCGCCCAGGCGCCCGAAGGCGGTGACCACGTTCCTGGCCCGGTCCCGCTGCATCTCGAAGTAGTCCCCGTGGTCGCAGATCTGCTGGATGATGATGGAGACGTCGAACGGCGTGTTGAAGCCGGTCGGCGAGTTGAACGCCTTCTTAAGGAGCGTGTTGATCTCCCAGGTCTTGCGGTCCAGGGGGTCGGTGGTCTTCTGGTAGGGCGCCAGTACCGAGTTGTTGTCGGGGATGTAGTTCAGGAGCTGGATCGCTGTCCTGAGAGCCGACACCTCGTCGTCGACGGTCAGGTCGGCGACGCCGGACTGGCCGTGCACCTTCGGTCCGCCCAGGTCCTCGGGGGTGACGTCCTCGCCGAGCACGCTCTTCACTACGCCGGGTCCGGTGAGTCCGAAGAAGGTGTCCTTGGGCTGGATGACGAAGCTCCCCTGGCGCGGCAGGTAGCTGCCGCCGCCGGCGTTGAAGCCGAACATGCACATGATGCTCGGCACCACGCCGCTTATCTTTCTGAGGGCGGTGAAGGCCTCCGCGTAGCCGTCCAGCCCGCCGACCCCGGCCGGCACGAAGGCGCCGGCGCTGTCGTTCATCCCGATGACCGGGATCCCCTTCTCGCCGGCCATGTAGAAGAGGCGGGCCAGCTTGTTGCCGTTGGTGGCGTCCATGGAGCCGGCGCGCACCGTGAAGTCGTGCCCGTAGACGGCGACGTCGCGGCCGCGGATGTTCAGGATGCCGGTGACGAGCGAGGCGCCGTCCAGGTTCTTGCCCCAGTTCTGGAACAGGATGTTCGGCTCCTCCTCGGTGAGCACCCGGATCCTCTCCCAGACGGTCATCCGCTTCTTGAAGTGCTGCTTCTCGATCTGGTCG
>Ga0209125_1000341_pt1 | contig 65509 bp, 56 predicted proteins | sample BarGraIncub1131A_FD_184503 | JGI IMG/M metagenome (GOLD analysis project Ga0209125, IMG submission 184503) | Arctic peat soil microbial communities from Barrow, Alaska - Barrow Graham LP Incubations 11-31A (SPAdes) (version 2) | ecosystem: Environmental > Terrestrial > Soil > Wetlands > Peat... | reverse complement strand
ACTCAATAGTATAATAGTTATTACTGGAGTAAACAAATTAGATTACATAGAAAAGGCAGATGGCTTTAAATTATGAATATGGAGGAGAATATTTATGAAAATAGGTAATGTAGCATGGGGTTGGACTCCAATCCCAGAGGATCTTCCTAGTGGAGATTCCTTAATAAAGATTGCAGATCAAATGAGGGCTTTGGGCTTTGAGACAGTGGATTATCTAGCAACAACTGAGTCTCTTAATAAGTTTTACACAAAAGAAGCATGTGAAAAATTAGGGAACCATTCCCGTAAAATCGGTCTTGAACCCAACGTATTGGTGTTCCAGTCTGGTGACTGGAATAAGCCAAATGAAGCTGACCGTGAAATCAATTTAAAATATTTCGAAAAATGCGCTCAGGTAGCACAGTGGATAGGTTGTAAAATCATATCAACAATTGTACCATCACCCCAAGGCACATCTGGATGGAAATTTAAAAACTCCGCTCCCGCAGAGAAGGTGGGTTTTCATCTTCCAACGGATTACAATTATCAGAAGGACTGGGATACACTCACGAGTACATATAAAAAAGGTGCTAAAATCGCTCAGAAATATGGACTACGTATGTCCATCGAGTGCTTTGTATTATCAATGATATCAACTCCACATGCAATGCTTCAAGCAATTAAGGATATCAATGAACCAAACTTTGGTATTCAGCTTGATACCAGTCACCTAGTGACTCAGCATATTGACCCAGAGTGGGCAATTTATATCCTCGGCGGAAAGAATATTTTTAACATGCACTGTAAAGATAATGATTCTGTAACACGGGGAAATATTCCTGCGGGCAGTGGTATTGTAGATTTCACAGCAGTTATCGCAGCACTGAAAAGTGTGGGATATGCAGGCGATCTTATGGTTGAACTTGAATTTACAGACAATCCACGCCGTTATAACAAACAGGCACTGGAACATCTTCAGCAGTGTGTAGCAGGAGAGTATTAATCTAAATTTTATAAGACTACATTTGCTCCAATATTGATAAAAAAACTATGTCCTCCTTTGATTTTACTGCGGTTGTAAAACCGCTCTATTTTATCAAAGGAGGACTCTTTTTTTTCAGATAGTTGAGCGCCAATGAAGCATTATGGGTTGAAAGCAAAGTTTGAAATGCTTGAGTTTAAAAAATCTAATTTATATTAAGATGATCCCAATGAATAACAGTTAAAGTTAATAATAAGTTAAACAATTTTTTATACAAAATAAAAGAAAAAATTCCATATATTTAATAATTGACAAAGAATTGAAAATATCTGTATATATTATTAGAAATCATTCTATAATACATTTATATTAGATTTTATAAATGCTAAAATTAAATTACGTTAACGTTGAGTATGGTGCATCGAAAGATTAAGTTAGTTCAAATTAAAGAGGGAAATAAAAATGGCAATAAAAAGATTGATTGCAGTAGTTGTTACCACATTAGTAGTGTCATCCACACTTGCTGGGTGCGGAGCATCAAAACCTACTACGAATAGCACATCGACTGAAAAAAAATCACAGGTGAAATATCTTTCATTTGAAGAGGCCGGTGCGGTAATTCCGCACACCGGGATCTGTGCGGGGTGTACTGGGTAACCAGTACGTCTACCGTGACAATTACAAAAATGGTATGGAAGAAACAAAAATAAGTAATTTTATTATTAGAAATATTGCTGAAGAATCTGTTAATAACATAACAAGTCACGTTCATTTTTTGATGATTGTGGACTCGTAATTATATGTTCTATAAATAAAAGCAATTAAAAGTAGAGATAAGCGTATAATACAAATTGTTAAGGGATTTATTGAAAAACATTATAGTGAGGAAATTAACCTAAACAAGATTGCGGAAATTGTATATGTAAATTCGAATTATCTTAGTGATCTTTTTAAAAGCCAGACTGGAGAGAATTTTGTGGACTATTTTACTAAAGTGAGAATTGAGAAGGCCAAATTATTAATTAAAGATATTAAGTTCAAAACATATCAAGTGGCTGAACTTGTAGGATATGATGATCCCGCTTATTTTAGTAAAGTATTTAAAAAAGTAGTAGGAATTTCTCCTACAGAATATAGGAATATTTTTTGATGAATGGTTTAAAGGCAATTATGTTGGTTAAATATTAAGCATAATTGCCTTTTTATATAATTTAATACTAGATGGTATAAAAATTAGGCTTAAGAACATAAAAAATTGTTATACTTCTATAATTCTTATTATATTATATAAACAGATTTTGCATTAAGATATCTATGTAAACTAAATTTTTTAGGGGGGTAATATTAATGATCAAGAAAACCTTTTCAATAATGATGTCAGTAATACTAGCTACATCATTTCTGTCAGGCTGTACTTCGACAAAAAAACCTAAATCAGCAGTGGACAATTCTTCAGTTATGACTCCATATGGAAAGTATGCTACTACAGTTACTTTTAGTCAGGGGAAGAGTATAAGCCCTAATCCACATTTTCCGGCTGGAGATACTTATTTAAGTAATTTGCAAACTAAGTATGTAAAAGAAAAACTTAATGTAACGTTTACTGATTCTTGGGAAGCAAGTGGAGATGCTTACAATCAGAAGGTATCATTAGCTATAGCAAGTGGAACCATTCCCGATGTTATGATCGTTCCGGACAGAAAGACATTAAAACAATTAGTGGATAATAATCTAGTAGAGGATCTTACAACTGTTTTTGATAAGGTTCTGAATCCTTTTTTAAAGGAACAATATGCTTCTTATGGCCAAAGATTGTTGGATCAGGCAACAATCGATGGTAAGTTAATGGCAATACCAGGTACTAGTATTGGAGGACAACAAAATCTTTTGTGGGTAAGACAAGATTGGCTTACAAAGTTAGGATTACCAGCTCCAACGAATATTGCGGATGTAGAAAACATAGCAAAGCAATTTATAGATAAGAATCCTGGTGGAAATGCACCTGGCAAAACAATTGGATTAGCGGCTATTCCAGCTCTTACAGTTTATAATGCAGCTTACGGTTTAGATACTATTTTTAGCTTATACGGAGCGTACCCTAAACAATGGATGAAAGATAGTTCTGGCAATGCATATTATGGTTCAGTTGCACCAGAAATGAAAGCGGGACTTACAAAAATCAGTGATATGTACAAAAATGGTTTAATAGATAAACAATTTGCAGTAAGAACACTTGCAGATACGAATGCATTAGTAGTTTCTGGACAATGTGGAATACTATTTGCACCTTGGTGGGCACCATATGATGTAATGACAGATGCAGTAAAAGCTAATCCTAAGGCAGATTGGAAGCCTTTTGTTGCTCCATTGGACACTAATGGTAAATTAAATTTTTATTCTCAGGATCCAGTAAATGGATTTCTTGTAGTAAGAAAAGGTTATGCACATCCAGAAGCAATTGTTAAGGTTCTTAATGTTGAAAATGATTCTTTAAGAAAAATTGATCCAACTACTCTTGATTACTATAAGGGTTTGGGAGTTGACTGGGGTTGCATTCCTATAAACTTACAAATAGATTACAATGATGTTTTAGTAAGATGTTACAATCAATTAAAAGAGGCTATCGATACTAAATCTGATGCGAAGATGAGAGTAGATTATAAACAAATTTATGCGGATTTTAATACTAATTTAGCTAATCCTGGCGCTAATGCAGCAATATGGGCTACTGCCACTACAAGATGGGACGGGCAGCAAGCTGTGGGTAGTAATCTCATAGTTTATCACGATCCTGTTTTCCTTGGAGTAACTCCTACCATGGAAACAAAGTGGGCAAATTTACAAAAACTTGAAAGTGAAAGCCTACTAAAAATTGTTGTAGGGCAGTCACCTGTAAGTGATTTTGATAAATTTGCCCAAGCGTGGAAAGATCAAGGTGGAGATGTTATAACAAAAGAAGTTAATGCAGCAATAAAGAAATAAGATATAACGAATAAAGTACAGGATTTCCTGTACTTTATTTGTAGCATTGAAAGGAGTAAATTGAATGGGAAATAAAAAAAATCAAATTAATTATCATCTAATGCTATTCCCTGGGATTATAATCCTAATAATATTTTCAATTATACCTATGTTTGGTATAATAATGGCCTTTCAAAATTATATTCCTGCCAAAGGAATTTTTGGCTCAAAATTGGTAGGGTTAGATAATTTTAAATATATGTTCTCTTTACCGGATAGTATGGAAATATTCTCCAATACAATTATTATAGCAGTTTTAAAAATTATAGCAGGAATGATTATACCTGTCATTATAGCATTACTACTAAATGAAGTTAGAGTTGTAAAATTTAAGAAAACTGTACAAACTATAATATATCTACCTCATTTTTTATCTTGGGTAATTTTAGCTTCAGTTGTTATGAATATTTTTTCCTTTGATGGTCCTATTAATCAACTTACTCATATTTTTGGCGCAAGTCCAATAATGTTTTTAGCAAGTAATACGTGGTTTAGACCTATACTAATCATAACTGATGTGTGGAAGGAATTTGGATTTAGTACTGTTATTTATCTTGCCGCTTTAACAGGGGTTGATCCTGGCTTATATGAAGCTACAGCAATAGATGGAGCAAATAGATTCAAACAATTACTTCATATAACAATTCCTTGTATTGCACCAACTATTATATTAATGGCCACACTTAGTTTAGGTAATGTTTTAAATGCTGGTTTTGATCAAGTTTTTAATCTTTATAATCCTCTTGTTTATAAAACAGCAGATATAATAGATACTTATGTGTATAGAGTGGGCTTGGTACAATTGCAGTGGAGCTTCGGGACCGCAGTAGGATTATTAAAATCAGTGGTAAGTTTTCTTTTAATAATTATTTCATATAAACTTGCAGATAAATATGCTAATTATAGAATATTTTAGGAGGGCGGAAAATGTTAAGATCTAAAACTTTTGGTAGTAAAATAGCTGATGCATTAATATGGTTTATAATAATTATAATTACATTTGTGTGCTTAGCTCCCTTGATTAATATAGTAGCAGTTTCTTTAAGTTCTAAAGCATCAGCTGCAGGAAATCTGGTTTATCTATGGCCCGTAAAATTTAATCTTTCATCATATAAGACACTACTTAGTGATAAACAATTTTTTGTATCTTTTGGTATATCTATTCAAAGAGTTATACTTGGTGGAGCTATAAATATGTTTTTAACTATACTTATGGCTTATCCATTATCTAAGGAAGTTAGACAATTTAAATATAGAAATATATATATGTGGTTCATAGTATTTACTATGCTGTTTAATGGCGGATTAATTCCTTGGTATTTAACAATAAAAAATCTTCATTTATTAAATACGATATGGGCATTAGTAATACCAGGAGCAGTACCCATATTTAATGTTATTTTACTTATGAATTTTTTCAGAAGTGTACCAAAGTCTCTTGAAGAGGCTGCAGTAGTTGATGGTGCAGGCCCATGGTATACAATGTTTAAAATATATGTACCAATTTCTCTTCCAGCTCTTGCTACTATAACATTATTCTGCGTTGTTGGACATTGGAATGATTTTTTTCATGGATTGATACTTATGAGTTCACCAGCAAAATATCCACTTCAAACATATATTCAACAGCTCACAGTTCAAGTCTCAACGTTAAACTTGACAAATCCTGAAGATATTAAAAGATTTGCAGAGATTTCAAATAGAACATTAAATAGTGCGAAAATTGTTGTTTCAACAATTCCACTACTCTTAATATATCCTTTCTTGCAGAAATATTTTATTACTGGAATAGTAATGGGATCAGTAAAGGAGTAGAACTAGATTGGGTTTATATAGCGGTAACAGGACAAGAGTGATACCTATAAAAATTAACTATAGCTGAGATACTTTTAAAGTTAATAGGTAAGGACATTAATTTTTGTCCATGCTGTAAAATTGGTAAAATGGTTCTAATAGAGAATTTAATTAATAAAAGGTATTAACTACCAGATGTAATTTCAGAAATTGAGAAGCCTATGGCTACCATCAGATAAGGTTATACTTTGGGATGGTAGCATAAATCGGCTCAAATTCTGAAACCGAAATAAGCATTATATAAGTATAAAGAAATAGCAAGTACTTCTAATACTTGCTATTTCTTTATACTTTATCTATCCTCTAATAATTCTATCTACCACAAGCTGTCTAAATTCTGGAGAAAGTGCTGCAAAATATGCTGTAAACCCAGTAACACGCACTACAAGTTCTGGATATTTCCAGGGATCTTTATGTGCTTTAAGAATTTGATCAGCATTAATTACGTTGATATTAAATAAAGTGCCACCAAGCTTAAAATGTGTTTCTATAAGGCTTGCAATCTTTTCAATACCGTCTTCTTCTAATCCAAGCCCAGGATCAAGTTCAAGCTGTATAGGTGCAGTATTACCATAACCTGGTTGTATTCTTGCTATTGCTCTTGCCATAGCTGTTGGAGCTGATTCCTTTTGGAAGCCAGGCTCAGGGTTTGCTCCATGGGATACTGGATCTCCAGCATATCTGCCATTTGGAGTTGCCCCTACATTTTTACCATAGGTTATAGTTCTTGACCAAGAAAACCACCCTGGTATCAAGTTATATCCATTCGGAGTAGTTTTTTCCTTAACAATATCTGTAAATAACTTTGATACCCTATCCGCGCATTTGTCACCAAGTGAATTGCCCTGACCATATTTGTCACTTGATTTCATCATTAGTCTTATACGAGCATCTTTTGGAGAAGCATAATTATTTTTTAGAGATTCTATTATTTCTTCCCAAGTTAATACTTTCTCAGCTTCAATCCTCTGCTCAAGTGCAGCAAAAGAATCTGCTACAGTAGCTAATGCTACTCCGTCTATGCACATATTATAGTACTCAACGCCACAATCAGTAACATCTCTTCCCTTTTCAATAGGTCCATGACACAATAGATTCATTAGTAATTCAGGAGAATTATCCTTTTGATGTGCAAGTTGAAAATCTATACCTCGAGCTGTACATAAAACTGCTTTCCTAAGATGCTTCTCAAAGTATTCCCACAATCTTTCTACTGAATACTCTTTGCTTTTGTCCTCAAGCATTTCACTAAAAGCAACCTCAAAAACTTTTGCAGTATTTATTTTCACACAATCATTCATAGTGTATTCTCTGCCAGGTAAACTCATCCAATTACAACCTACTGCGATTCTCTGCCTTGCGAGTTCAATTGAATAACCATTTTTCATAAAGCCTTCATTAAGACCTTTATCTCCACAATATCTTGGCCAACCCATCTTATCCTCAAATAAGTACTTTACTGATTTAAGATAAAATTCTCTGTTCAAGCCATCATGTACCCTTATTGTAAGATTATTAGGGCAGTTTATTTTATGTGCTGCTTCTAATATTAGAAATGATATAGGGCTTGTTAGATCTTTTCCCGTAATATCTGGCCCACCCAATTGATAATAATGTGAATCATTTAATAAAAGGCAAGCTATATAGAATATTGCGTCCTCATCATTAATCAGCCCTTCAGAAAGATCTTTTTCATAATAAGGTCGAAGCAATTCATCAAGTTGACCACCTGCTCCATCACGATTAAAGGTACGTGAAACCATGTTAAACCATGCTATCCATTGACAAGCTTCTCTAAGTGTTCGTGGAGGATTATCAATCACCCATTCATTTGCTATTGCCATGTTTTCTAAATTAGTCTTAAAGTCCATTCTACTTTCTATTATCTCTAAGCGATAAATCTCATCTATCGTTCGCTTAATCCATGTTTGAACAGCTATTATAGTATCTTCTTCAGCCTTATAAAAACCCTGATTGCTATTTTCATTTATATTACTATAATACCTAACCTTTTCTAAAAGTCCTTTCCATCCTAGTTCAAGACCTATCTTATAATCAGGAGCAAAATGACTATCAGCTCCAATTCCAGAATCAATATTGTACTTTTCCTGATCCTCCTTTAGAAATGAAAAGTCATCCTCAGGCCTACATTTGACTTTACGAGACCTAGATAAAAACATTGACCATCTACCTGCAAGAGCATCCTGTGGGTCAATATATACTGGACATACTTTCATAAGCTCGCTAAAATTTTTAGCCCAGCCATCATTACCATAAAAAGAACCGTTAGGATGATTAGGTGTTGGCTCCCAAGAAAAATTTTCAGGGGTTGGTACAGTTCCATAATCATCTTCATCCATATATCCTAATTTTTTAACTTTTTCAGCGGTCTGCTTCAGTTTTTTTGAAGTAAGAACCTTTAAACATTCGGAATAATTTAAATTATTATCAAGCATTAAAATAAGCCTCCTTTACATACATTTACCTCATCTTTATACCAGTACTTTTAGCAACTTGCTTTAGAAACTTCATCTTCGCATTATCAGGTGGCTCTAACCTTGGGGTATTATAATCCATACCTAAACTTTTGTACTTTGCCGTGCCTAACGGATGATATGGTAAGAGCTCATAATAAAGAACATTTTCAAAATTCATAATAAATTCTGCAATGCTCTTAATTTCCTTCTCATTGTCGTTTACACCAGGTATCACTGGAGTTCTTATTATCACTGGAATTTTTTCCACGGAGAGTCTATTAACATTTTCAAGAATAAGTTTATTTGACATTCCAGTTACTTTCCTGTGCAATTCATCGTCAAATAATTTTATATCCATCATAACAAGGTCTGTTACGCTCAAGACAGGCTTCACTACTTCCCATGGCCAGCACATATTACTTTCTATTGCAGTTGATATTCCTTTTTCTTTGCACAGTCTTAAAATTTCATAAGTAAAAGTGCTCTGAAATAATGGCTCTCCACCTGAAATAGTTACACCACCACCTGAAGTTTTGTAGAAATCACTGTCAAGAAGGACATCCTCCAAAACCTTTTCAGCTGTTATCTCTTTGCCAATTAATTTAAGAGCTCCGGAATAACAAACCTTAGAGCAGGCTCCACAACCTTTACATTTCTCACGACTGAACACTTTTTGATTGTTAATTATTCCATGAGCATTATTTGTGCAAACCTTTATACATTCTCCACAGCCGATGCACTTTTCTGGAAATATCTGTAATTCAGGAAAAGGAGCTAAGGTCTCTGGATTGTGACACCAGAAGCACCTTAGATTACAGCCTTTTAAAAACACAGTTGTTCTAATTCCAGAACCGTCATGCACCGAAAAATGTTGTATATCTGTAATAAATCCTTTCATATGTAGCTGCTTCTCCTTTACCTTGTATTTGATAATAAAATGAAAACTGTGCGATTAATCTAGACTAGGTATCACTATCTCAACTTCTCTATTCAATTTGCTGGAACGATAGATTCCATCACATATTGCTTGATTGTATATTATTTCTTCTCCTGGAATTGGAGCTGGTCTTCCTTGAATAACTGCATCACAGAAATCACGGATTTTAGCTCTGAATATATCTTTTTCTTCAGGACCATCATAAGCATTAAATGGGTAGGATGGTAATACAAAGCTATCAACATTTTGACCATTTACATCAGTGAAATACATGATACGGGATGGTTTATTAGCATAGTCAAATTCGCTTTTTATTTTAATTGCTCCTTCAGTACCAAGCCATAAAGTATCGCCTAAAGTATCAGCATGCATTGCCCAGGATTGTCTAAACATAAATGTTAAATCATTTTCCATTCGGACTAATGCAACTGAGAAATCGTCAACCTTAAAAGGAACTACAGCGTCAAAATATTTTGGATTTGTTCCAAAATAATTAGATGCTGTTGCTGATACGGATATTGGTTTTGGATATTTAACTGCATGAAGACATTCATCTATAGAATAGCATCCTATATCTCCTAAGCAACCAAAACCTGCCTTGTCTACATCTACGAAAGTACCACCAGGAATACCACGTCTACGTCCGCCACCACTTTGGATATAATATATTTTTCCTAAAGCGCCTGAGTTTATGATATCATCAACTCTTTTACGATTCCTATCATAACGAGGTTGAAAACCTATTGTTAACATTCTATTAGCTTTTCTTGATGCCTTAACCATATCTACTGATTCTTGTAATGTGAAGGACATAGGTTTTTCGCATTGTACATGTAATCCTGCCTCAAGAGCCATAATAACATTTTCAGCATGGGTTGTATTATAAGTACAAACGCTTACTGCGTCCATTTCAACATTCTTAATTAATTCTGCTGCACTATCAAAAGCTTTAGCATTGGTTAAATTATATTTATCAAGAAATTCCCTTGATTTACCTGGTACTATATCTGCTCCACCCACAATTTCTACATCATCAAAAGTTTGATAAGCTTTCATATGTACCTGGGCAATACCACCAGTTCCAATTATACCTACTCTTAATTTCTTTCCCATTGTATTAACTCCTCCATTTATAGCTTAATTTAATTTATTCAAATGTTACTTCTCTTTTTTCTTTATGAGCTATGTATGCAGCTTCTAAAAGTTCTGTAAGCTTTATTGCAGCTACTGTATCAAAAATAATAGGTGTATTTTTCTTTATTCCATCAACCCACTGTCTTATGGAATGTGGCAATTCTTCTGGTAATTTTGTAGGTGTTACCCAACCAGCGAATTGTTTGTCCATCTTTTTAGAAATTAATTTAATGTTGTCACCACAAATTATTAAGCTTCCCTCTGTTCCATAAACTTCGAACATTGCGGGCGTATTATAAGTAACAAGACTGGTTTCCAATATAGCAACAGCTTTATCTTCAAACTCAATAGTACATACTGAATTATCTTCAACGGTTCTATCAGTAAAGTAACTAAACATTGATGATATCCTCTTTGGCTTACCTAAAATCCAGCTAGCCAGATACATAGGATGACATCCAAGATCCATCATAGCACCACCACCTGCCATACTCTCATCATACCAATAGTCCGGTAGCCAATTATTTAAAGCACCATCATGTCCATTCCTAATTCTTAAAAGTGTTATTTTACCAAGCAAACCTTCATCAATAACCTTTTTTGCATACAGATTGGCTGGTCTTGTACGAGCAGGAAAACAAATACCAAATTTAACTCCTGCTTTCTCAATTTCTACAGTTACTTTTTCACATTCTTTTTTTGTTAAAGCCATAGCTTTTTCCGTAAATATATGTTTACCAGCTTTAGCTGCTGCAATCATTATTTCTGCATGCATACTAGTTGGTGCACAAATTACAACTGCTTCAACATCCTGTCTTCCAAGAATTTTATTCAAGTCCTCTTCAAAATCAACATTTAAGGTTTTTGCCCACTCTCGTCCTCTTTCTGGTACCTCATCCCAAACCGCTGTAATCTCTACATCCTTATACTCCTTCAACATTTCTGCATAACCTTGTGCATGAACATGCCATTTACTCAACATAGCAATCTTTAACATAATAATTCCTCCATTTATATAATTTTATTTAGTTGATTACATAACCTGAAACTAAGTAATTCCAAGCAGTTACAACCATATATACAAAAGAATTATCCCAGCTTTAGTCGAATTTATATTTCAAACAACAAAATTGACCTTAGAGGACAACCCTTATTATATCTATTTGAAGAATTTAGCTTACAGGGTTATAGTATCATGATATTCGTTTACATAATATAATAAAAATTTTAGATTTATAACAGTTTTTTATGTTTTACAAATCGGTTGTACTAGAAGATAACTTAGGGATAATAATTTTAACTTTAGTTCCTTTGTCTACAATACTCTCTATGTAAATTCCATATTCATCTCCAAAAAGAAGTTTAATTCTATCCTGAACATTTTTTAGCCCATAACCATTTGAGGTTGTCACTAGTATTTTTTTAGCTGTTTCTTCTGTCATTCCACAACCATTATCTACAACCATAAATTCAATATTATCAGCATTAAAATGTCCTGTTATTTTTAGACTACCTCTGCCTTCTGTCTTACAATCTATTCCATGAATTATAGCGTTTTCCACAATAGGTTGAAATATTATATTTATCATGTAATAACAAAATATATCTTCATCAATATCATAAACAATGTCAAAGCTATAATCATGCATAATGGATTGAATTTGAATATATGCTTTTGTATTTTCGATTTCATCTCTTATAGATATTATATTTTTACCTTTATTTAATGTAGTTCTATAAAACTTTGATAACGCAGTGACAATCTCACTTATCTCAAGATTATCAATACTGATTGCCTTCCAGTTTATTAGGGATAACGAATTGTAAAGAAAATGAGGATTTATCTGAGCTTGTAGAGCTTTCATTTCAGCTCCTTTTTGTACAATTTCGCTCAGATATACTTCGCTTATGAGTTCATTAATTTTTTTCAACATTCTTGCAAAGCTATTGGTTAGCATGCCAATTTCATCTTTAGTATTACTATATACTTTAATCGATAGATCCCCATCTTCAACCAACTTTAACTTTCTATTAAGTTTATCAATACGGTTTACAAAGGTTTGTGTAAATATCCAAATTATTAGTATAAGTATTGCTAGACATATTAAAATTATAAGAATAGTAGCCCTTGTTATATTGCTTGCATCAATAGATACTAAATTTAGAGGTCTATAAAAATATACTATCAGATTTTCTGTATCCATCGTATATTTTATTACTGAATAATTTACTCCATTTAAATAATAATTATTTTTTTTAAGGCTCATAATGCTATTTTTATCTATAGCTGATTTCTTATTTTTAATATCGTCATACGAATATAATATATTTCTTTTACTATCAACAACAAAAACACCATATTCATTTGATAAAATATTATCAAAGCTATTAAAAATATCATAATAATCTACTTCAATATAAAGAATATTATTTTTTGATTCTCCTCCTAAATTAACAAGTCTCCGAACTCCAAATAAATTGTCTCCATTTCTGTACCATGTTAGTACTAAACTGCGCATTGCTTCTTCATACCAGGGCTGAAGCTTTGCATCTTTAATTGGTATGACAATGTCTCCATAGCTTTCTATATTTGTTCCAGTATAAACAGTAAATTTCTTTATATCCTGATTTATAAATTGAAGTGTATTAAAGAAAGGTACAATTACATTAGTTAGATTATAATAAATATCATAATTATTATAATACACTTCGTTAAATGCAGTCATAACTCCCTTATTATAAGCAATATTATCTGCAACATTATTATATCTATTAAGCTTATAACTTAAATTATCTGCAATTTGTATTATGGAATCTCTTAGCCCCTGGTTTGCTTGCTGAAGTAAAAGCTTTTCAGATTGTTTATAACTGTATAATCCTAATATTAATATTGGAATTATAATAACTACAATATAAGATAAAAGTAATTTGCTTCTAAATTTAAGATTTTTAAAACTCTGAATAAGTGCCTTCAATCTATAACCTCCTTATTTCTATATTTTGACGGACTAACACCAAAATAGCCCTTAAAGTTCAAAATAAAATAAGAAACATTTGTATATCCCACGCTTTTGCAAATATCTACTATTTTCATATTTGTGTTTTCTAACAATTCTTTTGCTTTATTTAGCCTAAAGGAAGTGATATATTTTATAAGACTCGTACCTACTTCTTTTTTAAAAAGATAGCTTAAATAGCTTGTTGTAAAATATACACTTCCTGCCAGAAATTCTAAGCTGATATCTGCTGAATAGTTTTTTTCTATAATCTGTTTAACTTCCTCAACAGCTTTACTATTTAATTGTTTAGCTTGGGACATTTTTATATTCTCTAAAGTTTGCAATACTGAGGTAAGTGTGCTAGCTATTTCATATAGGTTACAGCTTTTATATACTATTTCTACGCATTTTTTTATATAGTCGTTTTCTAAATTTTGAGTACTTTGAATTATCTTAGTTAATATATCACCAAAAATGAATTTTACATATGCAGGCGAATTATTACTTTGTTCTTTAATCTCTTTAATCAAAAGTTCCAGATTTTTCTCAGCACTATAGTAGTCATTCTTTTTTATATAAGCATAAATATTATTTAAATTGCTCTTTATATTTATATCCTCATTACTATTTTTGACATAATGCTTGTCAGTAAATATAATAGAATTATCACCTAAAAAAAATTTATATTCCATTACCTGTTCCATATTGCAATATTCTTCGTATATATTGTCGGAGTTATTAATATATCTGCTAAATACTATACAAACCGGGCATTTGTTATCTTTATTTATTTGTTCTATTATACTTTCAGCCATTTCTTCCAGTTCATCATTGCTTAGTTTATCGTCTTTTAAAAATATAATACCTTGATATTGATTTAAATCTATATATTCATAATCATAACCTATAATTTTTTCTATCTTTGGATGAATATCAATGAAATTGTTTTCAAGAAACTTATTTTTAAAGTCCAGAATAATCATTCTCGTATATTTATTAATAAATTCTTTATTAAATGGTAATTCATCTTTATCTATCATATTATTAATATTAATCCCATTAATAAGGTTAAACAGTATTTTTACCTTTTCGTATTTAATTCCAATATCAATTCCTTTTATTATTTGTTCATGATTTTTCTTCTCTTTCTCCTCATTTATACATTTCTCTATAATACCATTTACAACTTCTATAAATTCCTTCACATTAACTGGCTTCAAAATATAGTCTACAACACCTATTGTTATGGCCTTTTTTGCATATTCAAAATCACTATATGCAGTATAAAATATTATTTTGATATCACGATTGCAAACTTTAGCCCTTTTAGCTAGTTCTAATCCGTCCATAAAAGGCATTCTAATATCTGTAAATAAAATATCAACATGATTACTCTTTATTAGATTCAATGCTTTTTCACCATTTTGAGCTTCTAATATATTTATTTCAAACTTATACTTATTAATTAAGAATTTTATACCATCTCTTTCTATTTTTTCATCATCCACTATCAAGAAATTATACAAGATATCCCCTCTTTCTTAATAAATATTATTCACCAAAACTACTCAAATGAAGCCTCTACATGGAGTATATTACATGTATTTAAGATAAGAAGAATACTATTTGTTAAATTAGCTCTGCATCTGTTTCTTCTGAAATTTCAATTACGTTTTAATTTTATCATTACTATTAGATGCTAATGCTTGCATAAGCAATGAAATAGGCCATATGTAACCTGGCGGAGTAGGTGGACTTCCTATGTCATCTATTTTCCTATAACCTATAGAGAGTATGGAGAGCAAGCTTGGACGAAACCCTGATCAAGTCATTTTGGTAACGGTGACACTTGTACCCAAGCCTTCATTTTTCAATGTATCTGCTTCAATACCATTATTCCTTATTGTCTCTTTATTAGGCTACTTTTAATTTGTTTCATTGATAAAGTAATCACTTTTTTATAACACCATTAAATATAATATATACCAATTAATAGATATAGCGTGCATATTATTCATATATTATATACTCTATAAATATATAATATATAATATACTATGTCAATTCTTTATTAACCTTCTAGAACTTTAGCTTTTTAATTTATTCTCCATAGTTTTGCAGCAAAATTTAGATTAGTATAACCCGAATCCACTGATTTTACTGGTGGTTTCGGGTATTTTTATTTAAATTATATGTCATAATATGCTCAACATATATAGGATATTATGGTATAATTAGTATATTAATTATTGTTATTTATATGAGATGCTTATGTACCTTAGAAAAGTTACTAAAAAAAACTGGTCGTACCTACCTTTCAATCGTCCAAAGTTATTGGGATAAAAATAAAAAACGGGCTAATGCCATTACAGTTAAATCACTTGGATATTTAGATGAACTTGAGAAAGAATATGATGATCCTATAGTCTTTTTTACTAATGAAGCTAATCAAATGGATGAGCAGCGTTTGCAAGGCAATGCTGACATTACCTTTTCCATCGCTAAAAATGAAATGCTTGAATTAAATTCGGATTCTAGGAAAAATTTCGGTTATGCTGCACTCAGCAAGATTTATCACGAATTGGGTATTCATACATTCCTTACTAACCGACAACGTCATTCCAAGGAAGAATATGATGCTGATACCATTATGATGATGCTAGTATTTTCTAGACTTCTTGCTCCTGCTTCGAATTGGTCATTGCAAGAATACTTGAAATGAAAACAGAACACAAATACAGCATTACAAGAATCTTAGAAAGTCTTTCAAAAGCAGAATGCTCACATGTAAAACAGAACTACTACCTGTTTGCTTATTATGACGAAGTATTAAAAGACATTGGAGAAAATTTAAACATAGATTTCAGCAAAAAAATGCTTACTCTAGGAGAAATAAAAAAATATTTAGGAATGGTCAAAAAAGTCCTGTTACACTAAGACTTTATGACAAAAACAAACAGACTTAAAGCCTCTATTTACAAGGCATCAAGGCTGTTTGTTTGTCTATTTAGCTGCAGAAGTCAGTGTATTTATTTTTTATAATATAAAGAGTATGGAGGCTAAACATGAAAAAAATTGAAAAAAGCTTGGTACTAGCGATCATTTTCATACTAGCTACAAGTCTTGTTGCATGTAAGGTAAAGGAAATATCATCAGATGTGGTGGCGGTAGAATCTGCTGACAGCAAAGATGCAAGTGTTGTGGGAAATAACACTTCTGAAGAAAAAGCAGATTTTACTTATAGTTTTTTTAATGAAACCTATACAGAGAAGGGAATCAGTATAGAATTCCCACAGCTTAACAAGGCAAGCAATCCAACTAAGGCGGATTTGGTAAATAAAGTTATACAGGAAAATATTAAAACAGAATTGGAATCACTTAGAATGGGAGCAGAGGATATGGGTACTTATTCTCTGGATTTGAAATATGAACTGGGGGGGGGACGATAACAAGGTACTCAGCATTTCCTATCAAGGAACCTCTTATTTTGAAAAAGCTGCTTATCCAGTTAATATATATCATACCCAAAACACTACATTGAGTGAAGTTGATACCTTGCCTTTAAAAGATATTTTTATCATTGATGATCACTTTGTTGAAGCATTTAAATCAGGTATTTATTCAAACTCTAGAGATGATTTGGATTTGGAAAAATCCGGCGTTAATCTTAAAGAAACTATTGAAAGCCAATACTCTAATAAAGATTTAGTGGATTTATTTCAAAAAAATGATGCAAATTACAAATTGACTAAGTATGGGGTCATACTAAGCATTGAAGTTCCACATGCAATTGGGGACCACCTAGAGATGGCTATTCCTTATGAGGCAGTGGAGGCAAATATGATTAAAAATAGCCCAGTATGGAAAGATTATTTGTTTACTAAAGGTTAATAACAATGTATATGAAATTAAAGTGATATTTATTTTATAATAGATATCACTTTAATTTTTGTTAAAAAAATTAGAAGATTAAATAAAGTATTGGAGTTATTTGAATTTTAATTCTATAATATTAATACATACATATTTTTATAAATATATTTATCAGGGGTGGAAACAAGTGAATAATCTTCTAAAGTTTTCAAGATATTTTTTAATAATCCTTTTCTTCGTGATATTCAACGTGTTACTTCTTACCAGTCTACAAACACCTAAAATTATATCTGAAAAAATCAAGCCTAAGATAACACTTATTTGCCATGTATACTCAAATCCTTATTGGCAATATATAAAACTTGGCGCAGAAAAAGCAGCTAAACAAAGAAATGCAATTATTGATTTTGAAGGACCTGACACAGCCAGTGTGGAAGAAGGAATAAAATTTATAAATTCAGCCTACGCGGCTAAGGTAAGTGGAATTATTGCTTACGTTCAAGATGAAGATAGGTACAAGCCTATAATTGATAAAGTAATTACCGGGGGTATTCCAATTGTAACAGTTGACTCAGATGCAGAAAATAGTAAACGTTTAGCTTACGTTGGTACAGACAACGTGGCGGCTGGTATCATGGGTGCTAAAGAAATGATTAGACAAATTGGCTCTAATGGAAATGTTGGAATTATTATGGGGGGAGAAAGTGTTAAGAACCAGATTGAGAGGGTAAAAGGATTTACTGATTATATAAAAAGTGATTCCAAAATTATTATATCCGATATTGAATCATCAGACTCCTATCTATTAGAAGCAGAGCTGGCAGCTAAAAAAATTGTTACGAAAGACAAAGATATTAAAGCTATATTTTGCACTTCAGCATTAGATGGTCAAGGTGCAGCTAAGGCATTAAACAGTATGGGGCTCAATGGAAAGGTAAAGATTGTATGTTTTGATGATTTGCCTGAGACCCTAGATTATATAAAAAATGGAGTTATTTCATCTACGATAGTACAAAAACCATATGATATGGGCTATAAGGCAGTAAATATTATAATGGATAATTTGGAGGGCAAGACTACAACAGGTATATTTCTTACTGATGTTATGGTAGTTAGCAAGGATAATCTTTTAGAATATATGAAAGGTCAAGAGGATAGTAATAATGAAAACAAGTAGCTTAAAAAGAAAGTTTATTATTTTTGTAATTATTATAATCATACCAATATCTACTAATAGTGTTGTATCCTTAATCATTAGTAAACAAATAACTAACACTTATGATATTATGCTAAATAAAATGAGTACTACAAATCAGATTGAAAACTATCTTAATGATTCTTTTAAAAATTATAACAATTATATTCTGGTAAATTCCAGCCAAAGTAAAGATCTTTATGAGAAGAACTATTCAAAAGCAATAAATGCTGTAATATCCCTTCAAGATAATTCAGATCTTGAAAGCAGATATATATTAAGAGACTTATTAAATTCCTTAAGAAGTTATAAAACCTCAGGCGATGCTACTCTTAAAATTTTATCTAATCAAGGCGGAATTGATTTATATTATGATGATTATATTTCATCTAAGGATATTTTCTCTTATTGTAATACTTTCATTTCAAAATTAAGTGACAGTTATCTACGTTATAATAATCAAGTTTATAGTAAGTTTAAAGAAAAAGAAAATTATATATATAAAGTACTAATAATTTATATAATCACTGCTCTGTTAATAAGCTTAGTGTATACCGTATTATTTCTTAAAGACATATTAGGAAAACTTCATGAATTGGTAGATACATCGAAAAAAGTATCCAATGGTGATTTTTCCTTTTATAAGGGCAAGAAGATTAACATCTATGAAATTGATATATTATCCGAGGCCTTCAGTAAAATGATAAATGATGTGAAAAAATATATAAACTCTATAAAGGAAAATGCTGAGCTAGAGTTAAAATTAAGGAATGAGGAAATGAATTTGTTGAAATATCAGAATGCTCTAAAGCAATCTCAACTTAAAGTTTTACAATCCCAAATTAATCCCCATTTTTTATTTAATACTCTTAATTGTATCAATCAGACTGCAATAAAGGAAAATGCTCTGCAAACAGAAAGTCTTATTACCTCCGTTTCAGGAATACTTAGGTACAGCCTGAGAATGATGGACAGAAACGCATCTTTGGAGGAAGAGGTTAATGTAGTTAAGCAATATATGTTTATCCAAGAGCTCAGATATGAGGAAAGAATTAAATTTAATCTTCGAATTAGAGGAGATTTGAGCAAAGTAATGGTTCCAGGGATGACGCTCCAGCCTTTTGTTGAAAACGCATTTATACATGGTATAGAACCTAAAGAAGAGGGCGGAATTATCAATATAGATATTTATGAGCAAGGTGATTTCTGCACGGTGCTGATTGAGGATAATGGATGTGGTATAGATAAAGTAACCTTAAATAAAATCATTTCTGAGGAAACGGAACTACTACATACTGGTCACACCACTAGTATCGGCATAAGAAGTGTAGTTCGAAGGCTTGAGCTTATTTATGAGGAAAAAGATATTTTTAATATAGAAAGTGAGGAAGGTATTGGTACAAAGGTTTATTTGAAAATTCCTATAAAGGAGATGAAAAATATATGTTAAATTTACTGATAGCTGATGATGAAAAATATGATAGAGATTCAATAGTTAATATGATAACTACAGAATTTAAGGACATGTTTGAAATATATGAGGCACGAAATGGAAGAGAAGCAATAGAAATGTCAGAACGATTTAGACCTGATATTATTATCAGTGATATAAAAATGCCAGGTATAAATGGGCTTAAGGCTACTCAAGAAATTAATAAATTTCTACCTAATACTTATATTATAATTCTTACCGCTTACGATTATTTTGACTTTGCAATAGAAGCTGTAAAATATAATGTAAAACAGTATATTTTAAAACCCTTCAGCAAGGTGGATATTATAGAAAAAATAACAGAAGCAGTGAGCTTTGTTAACAATGAAAAGGAGAAAAGACGAAGTGAAATTGAGAACCAGGAAAAGCTTTATAACCTAATTCCAATTTTAGAGAATGAATTAAGTTATTCAATTATTAATAATAACCTTCATTTAATAGATTTTGAAACCTACTTGAAATATCTAAATTTAGATTTTAAAAATGGTTATTCTATTGTAGCTGAGTTAAAGGATCTCATTTTGGAGGAGAATTTTAAATTTCAGGTTGGTGAATTTATAAAGGAATACATTAATCATAGATCTAGAGCTATTGGAAGTTACCTCTTCACAAAAAAATTCGTTTATTTTATTCAAATAAATGGTGATTTAGAAGAAGATAGCGTGAAATTCAACTCCATTAGTCTTGCGGAAGCTATCAGGCGAGAAGTAAAAAAAGTTTTTAATGTATCCCTTAACCTAGGAATTGGTGTCTTTCGTAGTAGTTTGGAGCAGCTTTCCCAATCTTATGAGGAAGCTTGCACTTCCTTAGAACATATATCAGATAGTAATAAGATTGTTTATTTTGGAGATATAGTTAAAGCTGAAAATCTAGGATATGCTGAAGGGGAAAAAGTTGCTCTTTTTAAAGCAGTAGAGCAATATATTATAGACAACCTTCAAGAAGAAATAGATCTTGAAAAAACCTCAGCAAAATTTAACTTGAGTGCTTACTACTTTAGTAGATCCTTCAAAGAGATTGTAGGATGTAATTTTTCTGATTACATCAATATAGTTAGAACAAACAAAGCAAAAGAACTTCTTAAAAACGATATAATGAGTATCAAAGAAGTTTGTTATTTAGTTGGTTATAGTGACCCCAATTATTTCAGCAAGGTGTTTAAAAAATATGCGGGACTCAGTCCATCAGAATTTAAATCAAAATAGCATTTTCTTGCTTTACTATAGCATTTATATTTATTAACTCAGCAGTATTTGATTAGTTATTAGCATATAATTACGTTGGGTTAAACGTATACATATAGTAATATGACATTAAGAAATATTAATTTAAGGGGGAAAATTTATGAAAAAACTTATCGCTGCAATAATGACTATAATTATGTGTTTAAGTCTAGCTGGTTGTAAAGTAGGAGGCACTAAAAGTACAACATCTAAAGTAAAACTTATTGGTGTTTCTATGCCAACACAGTCCCTTCAGCGTTGGAACCAAGATGGTACTAACATGAAGAAGCAATTGGAAGCTAAGGGTTACAAAGTTGAGTTGCAATATGCAAACAATGATGTTAACACACAGGTTCAAGGGATTGAAAACATGATAACTTTGGGATGTAAAGTCCTTGTAATTGCTGCTATTGATGGATCAGCTCTAACAGATGTTCTTAAAAAAGCAGGAGATAACGGCATTAAAGTTGTAGCTTATGATCGATTAATTATGAAAACCTCAAACGTAGATTATTATGCAACCTTTGACAATTTCAAGGTTGGAGTTATTCAGGGCCAATATATTGAGACTAAACTTGGTCTTAAAGATGGGAAAGGTCCTTTCAACATCGAATTATTTGGTGGATCACCAGATGATAACAATGCTACATTCTTCTTTAATGGTGCTATGAGTATATTAACCCCATACATTACAAGTGGTAAACTTGTTGTAGGTAGCAAACAAAAGGAGTTCACAACTATTGCTATACCAGGATGGGATTCAGCTAAAGCACAATTAAGAATGGATACTTTAATTACATCCACTTATGCAAAGGGTGCTAAACTAGATGTTGTTCTATCACCTAATGATAGTTTAGCAATTGGTATAGTTGCTTCACTTAAGAATTCTGGTTATGGAACTGCTGCTAAGCCTTATCCAATTTTGACTGGTCAAGACTGTGACAAGCCAAATGTAAAGGCAATGCTTGCAGATCAACAATCTATGTCAATATTTAAAGATACAAGAACACTTGCAGCTAAAGTTGTTGAAATGGTTGATGCAATACTTCAAGGGAAAACGGCTACTGTAAATGATACAAAAACCTATGATAACGGCATAAAAGTAGTTCCTTCCTTCCTATGTGATCCAGTTTATGCAGACAAGACTAACTACAAAGCAATACTTGTGGATAGCGGATATTATACTGAAGCTGATCTACAGTAAAATAAAAATAATTACACTTTTGAAGCCGAACATCTGCTAATAGGTGTTCGGCTTTAAAGTGTTAATACTAATAATGTAAGGAGATGTAGGGATGGATGAATTTATACTTGAAATGAGAAATATTACAAAACTCTTCCCAGGTGTAAAAGCGCTGGATAATGTTAACCTTAAGGTTGTTCCTATGGAAATTCATGCTCTAATCGGTGAAAATGGAGCAGGGAAATCAACACTTATGAACGTACTAAGTGGTATATATCCACATGGTACTTATAGTGGTGACATAATATTTCAAGGCAAAGAGTGCGTTTTTAAAGATGTAAGGGATAGTGAAAAAACAGGAATTGGTATAATTCATCAGGAATTAGCACTTATCCCCTACCTTTCAATTGGAGAAAATATATTTTTAGGAAATGAAAGAGCAAAAAAAAGCTTTATTAACTGGGATGAAACTCATCTTAAAGCAAAAGAATTATTAAAGAAGGTTGGCCTTAAAGAGGATTCTTATACGGCCATTAAAGATATCGGAGTTGGTAAACAACAGCTTGTGGAGATCGCTAAAGCTTTAGCACTTGATGTAAAGCTTCTAATACTTGATGAACCTACTGCTGCACTAAATGAGGAAGATTCAAATAATCTACTTAGATTGCTATTAGAGTTAAAAAAAGATGGTATTACGTCTATTCTTATTTCCCATAAATTAAATGAAGTTATGAAAATCGCAGATACAATTACCATAATCCGAGATGGTGCAACAATAGAGACCTTGGATAGGAGTGATAAAGATCTAAGTGAAGATAGAATAATTAAAGGCATGGTAGGTCGTACACTAACCAACAGATTTCCGAGTCATACCCCTAAAATTGGAGAGATAGTTTTCGAGGTGAAAAACTGGACTGTTTATGACCCAATTATTGAGGATAGAAAAATTGTTAATGATGTTAATTTCAATCTTCACAAAGGTGAGATAATTGGATTTTCAGGGCTAATGGGTTCTGGTAGAACAGAGCTTGCCATGAGCATTTTTGGGAAGGCTTATGGTAAACGTATTAGTGGCCAAATTATAAAAGATGGTAAAGAGATTGCTTTTAAAAGTGTTCGTCATGCAATTGATTCAGGACTCGCTTATTGCACGGAGGACCGAAAAACTGCAGGGCTCATACTTATGCAAGATATTAGAAGTAACATTCCATTAGCCAAGCTAAGTAAAATAAGTAAACATCAATTTGTGAGTGACAGTGAAGAGATCAGGGTAGCTGAAGATTACAGGAAAAGATTAGGCATAAAATCTCCAAATGTTTTTCAAACAACTGGTAATTTATCAGGTGGAAATCAACAAAAGGTAGTAATTAGCAAATGGATATTTACAGATCCAGAGGTGTTAATATTAGATGAGCCAACTCGAGGAATCGATGTGGGAGCTAAGTATGAAATTTATAATATAATCAATAAATTAGCAGATGAGGGAAAATCAATTATCTTTATCTCCTCAGAACTTCCTGAAATATTGGGAATCTGCGATAGAGTTTATGTTATGAATGAAGGAAAAATTGTAGGTGAGCTCTCTCGGGCGGATGCATCACAAGAAAGTATAATGAAATGTATAATGCAGAGTAATATGGAGGTAAAGTAATGGAAGTGATAAAAAATGTTTTTAAAAACAATATAAGACAATATGCAATGGTTATAGCTTTAGTAGTTATAATACTATTTTTTCAGATTAAAACCAATGGAGTGCTTTTGGTTCCAATGAATGTAACTAACTTAATTCTTCAGAGTAGTTATGTATTTATATTGGCTATTGGTATGACTGTTTGTATTTTAACAGGCGGAAATATCGATCTTTCTGTAGGATCCTTATGTGCTTTCATAGGTGCTATAGCTGGTACACTTATAATATCTATGCATATGAATATAGGCCTTGCAATTGTCATTGCTCTTCTTCTTGGAGTAGCTGTTGGTGCTTGGCAAGGCTTTTGGATAGCCTATATTAGGATACCAGCCTTTATAGTTACCCTTGCAGGAATGCTTATATTTAGAGGCCTTACAGTTTATATGCTTAAAGGCTTAACCTTGGCACCTTTTCCAGAGAGCTTTCAAAGACTCAGCTCTGGTTTTGTACCAGATTTATTTAGTGGGTTAGGTTCTGAAATAAATCTTACTGCTTTTTTCTTAGGTTTAATTATTTCGGGTATATACTTGTTTGTAGAGATTAGAAAGAGAGTTATTAGAAAAAAAAGTAATTTAAATGTATCTTCCACACCCTTTTTTATAGCTCAGATTATAATTATATTAGGTGCAGTAAACCTACTTTTCTATTGGCTTGCCTCTGATAGAGGTATCCCAATAGCTTTAATTTTAATAGTATTTCTTATTTTAGTTTACTCTATATTTACCACAAGAACTGTTCCTGGTCGCTATCTTTATGCTATGGGTGGAAATGAAAAGGCTGCTAAACTTTCAGGCATAAATACGAATAAAGTATTATTCTTTGCTTATGTTAATATGGGAGCTTTGTCTGCTATTGCAGGGATGATGTTTGCCTCTCGTATAAATTCAGCCTCCCCTCAAGCAGGTACTAACTTCGAATTAGATGCAATAGCTGCCTGTTTTATAGGAGGAGCCTCAGCCTATGGAGGTGTTGGTACAGTTATTGGTGCTATTGTTGGTGCCTTAGTAATGGGTGTTCTAAATAACGGTATGTCAATACTTGGAGTGGGAAGTGACTTGCAGATGACAATTAAAGGCTTAGTACTATTAACAGCTGTTGCCTTTGATGTTATATCAAAGAGGAGAGCAAGAGCTTAATAAATGGGGACAGTCAATATCAAAATATAATTAAAATAAATATTTATGATTTATCACTAAATTTTCTTTCCGATTTAATGTATTTATATATACCATCGGCATATTGTATAATACCAAGAAAAATTATTAGCAATAAACTATGGATAATAAATTAATGTAATTGGAAAAGGGGATAATAAAGTGAAATATTGCCTTAAAAGACAAGATTATGATGAAAGAGATTTTTTGTTTTCAACTTTAATAGGTGCAATTACAGTACCTACTTCAATAGATATGAGAAAATTAATGCCACCAATTTATGACCAACTGCAATTGGGCTCATGTAGTGCAAATTCAAGTACTTCTTATGATGTGTTTTTGCATGGAAATAAAATACAATTATCGAGATTGTTTGAATATTATATGGTTAGGAAAATAGAAGGAACGGTTGATGAAGATAGTGGTGCAACAAATAGAGATAATGTAAATTCAATAAAGAAAAGTGGAATATGTGAAGAAAATCTTATGCCCTATGATATATCTAAATTTACTATTCCACCTATAGATGAAGCAATTAGTAATGCGAAACAATATACTATAAGTTCATATGTAGCACTAAATAATTTGAGTAATATAAAGCAGGCTTTAGCAATGTTAAAACCAGTAATAGTTGGTATGGATGTATTCGAAAGTCTTGAAGGTAATGAAATAGCCCAAACAGGCAAAATGTCCATGCCCTTAATTACCGAGCAAAATTTGGGCGGGCATTCAGTATTAGTCGTTGGTTATGTAGATGCAATAAAAACTTCTTTAAAAACTTCAATTTATAATTTCATTACTAGGAAAGTGCCAACAAAAGGTTATTTAATAGTTAGAAATTCCTGGGGAGTTGGCTGGGGTGATAAAGGCTATTTTTATATGCCTTACGAATATTTACCTAAGTACACTTTTGATTATTGGACAATGAATAAATAAAAATTTATATTGGAATCACTTGATTATCAACGAGGTAACCAGGTGATCCCAATTCTTTTTTGGATCTTTAGGGCTTTTAATTATATATTTTCCCGCGCATCAATTATCGATTGATATATAACTAATATTATGTCATCAATTAGCTTATCTTTTTTCTCTGCTGTAGTTTTATCGGAATAACATATGATCTTTAGTTTTTCTATAAACTTTTCTTTAGTAGATTTATTATTTTTGGAGAACCTTTCAATATACTTATTTTCAAAATTTTTTACTTTATAAATTTTATTTGTATTTTCTAAGGTTAAGTCTACAAAAGAAACCACCTTAAGGAATAATATATCCAGATTAATACAAGCATCATCTATAAGCATAATTTGTTTAATAATAGACTTGTATGCATTATATCTGATTTCTAAAAAGTCTTTCAGATAAGGATTGTCCAAATTATTAATTTGGCATTTTATAATATATTCAATATCAGAAAATTCTTTATCCTTGTCTTTAAAATTTTCTAACATATTATTTAGTACCTGTATTTTTAAAGGCTTAATTAAAAAAGGTAATATATTACTAGGCAAAGGCACACCCAATAAGGTCAGATTTTCTAAAATGCTTATACACTCTGTAATGGCTAAAAAAGCTACAATAATTTGAGATAATAGGGTTGTGATTATAATTGGATCTAAAATAATTTCTAACAATCTAATAGTAATTATAGAAAGTGCATAAGTGGTAATTTTTTTTAAAAGTTTACGCAATCCTGTGCTGGAAAATCTTTTATATTTTATTGCTGTAGATATTCCTGTAAAAGTATCTAAAATGATGAGCATCAAAAGAATAATAGATGAAGTCTGAAAATCTGTAAATATATCACAAATAAAGGCAAATACTCCCAATACTCCTACTGTTAGTAAACAAAAGTTGACGTTTCCCACTTTCTCATCTCCGTTTTTCTATAAATAAATACGAATAAATTATCTATTTATAGTAATATATGCATTATTATGAGAGATGACAGTTCTTTATCTACTTTTCGTTTGAATTTATACTATAAACAATAAAAAAATATACAAGAGCTTAGAAATAGGCTCTTTTTTATATACCAAAATATAAGAATGAATGAAGAGTTTAGGAAAAGTAAAGAGAGACTTCAAGAGGATGGGCACTTTAAATGTTGGGTCTGTAATAGTGCAGAAATCTTAGAGGTTCATCATTTCGGGTGTGAATGGGCACTATCTAATGATTGTGACTTTGAGAAGCTTAAAGAGTTCTGTGAGAAATTTGATCCTTACGGATATGGTAAACTTCTTAAAAACAAACTCATTACAAGTGCTGATGATATTAGAAATATGCTTGTATTATATGAAAAACATCATAGAAAGCATGAGGAGGGAATACACGAAACTACTTTTCCCATATGGATAATACAGAAAATGGCTAAACAGGGGGATTGAGCCTGTACCTGAAGAATAACTAAATTAGATTAAATTAAATTTAATAGTGTCCAAACAGTCATAATTTGAATATTATAAAATAAGGAACGGATGATAAAGTGTAAAAAATACGTTAAACATGATTATAGCTCAATAAAAGCTCTAGGCGAATTAAGATTTTGTACAAGCTTTTCTGCATGTATTTCAAGAATGCGAAGCATATAAAGACATATTGTTACTAAATAATTAATTAAAGGAAGGTGAACTATAATTGGATCAAGTAATTTTGAAAATATTAGAGGCGTTAATTGGAACAGGTGTTACAATCGCAATACCATTTGTAGTAAAGGCACTAATTGCAATCCAGAAGATAGCAGTACAGGGCTTTGGAGCGAAAAATACTGCTTTAATAGAAGAGTATGCATCTAAAGTGGTTGCAGCAATTGCACAGAAATATGGTAATTTGGAAAATGAACAAAAATTTGCAAAAGCTATATTTTTACTTGAAGCTAAGTTTGGTGTAAATTTTTTATCTGAAAGTGAAATAGAGGTTTTGATAGAAAATGCACTAGCTCAATTCAAAATAGCACAAAGTCAGATAGCAGTAGCTTCTTTATAGTCATTAATTGCTCCTGTTACAACAACCTTGTGTAACTAATAAATAATTTGAAAGTGTTTACTTTCTCTACCATTAAACAAATGAGAAACCATTGTCTGCGAAAAGACAATGGTTTTTTATTTGTGCAATTTAAAAATTGCACAAATAAATGGTAACACAAATATACTATTAGGGGATTAATACCAAGGAGGACAGATGAAAATGCTAAAATTAAAAGAAAAATTATTATTAAAGTTAAAGAATAAAACAGCAAAACTTGGTGTAGTTGGACTTGGTTATGTGGGATTGCCGCTAGCTGTAGAGAAGGCTAAAGTAGGATATGAAGTAATTGGTTTTGATGTTCAAGCTCAAAAAGTTCAAATGGTGAATGAAGGACATAATTACATTGGTGATATTGTAGATTCAGATTTAGCTAGATTAGTACAAGAAGGAAAACTTAAAGCTACTACAGATTTTAGCTTTATTAAGGATATTGATACAGTCTGCATATGTGTTCCTACGCCACTTGATTTATATAAACAGCCCGATTTATCATATGTAGTAAATTCGACTAGAAGTATAGCTCAGTATTTACACAGGGGAATGTTAGTGGTATTAGAAAGCACTACTTACCCAGGAACAACTGAGGAAGTACTAAAACCAATACTTGAAGGATCAGGTTTAAAATGTGGAGTTGACTTTTTCTTAGCCTTCTCTCCAGAGAGAATTGATCCAGGTAATAAACAGTTTAATACAAAAAATACTCCAAAAGTAGTTGGAGGATGTACGAAAGACTGCACTGAAGTAGCAGGAATGTTATATAGAAGTGTGTTAGAGGGTGATATATTGGAAGTATCTTCTCCAGCGGTGGCTGAAATGGAAAAAATTCTTGAAAATACTTTCAGAAATGTGAATATAGCTTTAGCTAATGAAATGGCTATTTTATGTAAAAGAATGAATATTGATATTTGGGAAGTAATAGATGCAGCCAAAACTAAACCTTATGGTTTTATGCCATTCTATCCTGGCCCAGGACTTGGTGGACACTGTATACCACTTGATCCTTTCTACCTAGAGTGGAAAGCAAAAGAGTATGATTATCATACAAAATTAATAGAAACATCAGGTCAAATCAACGATTATATGCCTGAATTCGTGCTTGAGAATGTTATGAAACTTTTGAATGGTCAGAAAAAGGCTTTAAATGGATCAAAAGTTCTTCTTATGGGGGCATCTTATAAAAAAGATATAGATGATATGAGAGAATCATCAACCTTAAAGGTTATTGAATTATTAGAAAGGAATGGTGCTGACATATTAATAAATGATCCATTCATAAAAAAATTCAATCATAAGGGTAAAGAATATGTATCTGTAACTTGGGAAGATGAGATAAGGAATGTAGATATTGTAATAATAACTACAGATCACAGTTGTTACGATTATGAAAAAATAGTAGCTGAAGCTAGTTTATTATATGACACTAGAAATGCTACTAGACACGTGATAAATAATAGAGAAAAAATAAATAAGCTCTAAATTCAATTGATAATTGTTATATCTTGTAGAGACATTACAAGGAGGAATTGAAACGAAAAAATTGAAGATAGCAATAATAGGATGCGGAAGAATATCTTATAAGCATGTAGAGGCTATAACAGAAAATGAAATTGAACTTGCTGCAGTTTGTGATGTGGTAGAAGTGAATGCCATTGATAAAAGAGATAAGTATGTAAAAGTAATAGGTGAAAATGCAGATGTAGAAGTTTATATAGATTACAAAGAAATGCTTAATAAAGTAGATATTGATTTGGTCTCTATAGCTACAGAAAGTGGATATCACTCAGAAATAGCTATGTATTGCATGAATAAAGGAAAACATGTAATTGTTGAAAAACCAATGGCTTTATCTATTCTAGATGCAGATAGAATGATTGAATGTGCAAGAAAAAATAATGTGAAGCTTTGTATTAGTCATCAAAACAGATTTAATGAACCAGTACAACAGCTTAGACATGCTATAGAAGAAAATAGGTTTGGCATTTTAGTTAATGGATCAGCAAGAATTCTTTGGAATAGGGGTAGGGGATATTATTCGCAAGCACCTTGGCGAGGAACCTGGGAGTTAGATGGTGGTACTTTAATGAACCAGTGTATTCACAATATTGATTTATTACAATGGATGATGGGTGGGGAAGTGGATACGGTCTATGCGCAGTGTGGTACTTTCTTAAGAGATATAGAAGGGGAGGACTTCGGAGCAATAATAATAAGATTTAAAAATGGAGCTATAGGTATAATTGAAGGTTCTGCTTGTGTCTATCCCTCTAATTTAGAGGAAACATTAAGTATCTTTGGTGAAACTGGTACAGTTTCTATAGGGGGACTTGCTGTTAATTCAATAAAAACATGGAGATTTAAAGATCTCAAGGATACCGAGGAAGAAATATTGAAAAAGCAGCGAGGAGACCCAGATACTGTGTATGGGTTCGGACATATTCCATTATTTAAAGATATGATAGATGCTATAAATATGGATAGAGAACCACTCGTAAATGGAGAAGAGGGTAAAAAAGGAATGTCTATTGTACTAGCAGCTTATAAATCAAGACTGACAGGGCTTCCAGTTAAATTCCCAATAGGAGATTTCTCTACTCTAGATATGAAAAAATAGGGTCAGAATTATTATATAGAAGGTGAAGTTTTCATGAATTTTGTTTCAGAGAAAAGTAAATTGGGTAATAACGTAACAATGGGACATTTTGTAGTAATAGAAGATGAAGTAGTTCTAGGTGATAATTGTATTGTGGGGAGTAATGTAGTTATACACAAGGGAACAATTATCTTAGCTAATGTTAGAATTGATGATAATACCATAATAGGTAAACAGCCTATGAGATCTGTAAATAGTATATTCAAAAACGATGGGGAATTGCAACCAGCTAAAATAAGTGAAGGTTGCCTTATTGGTGCAGGCGTAATTATATATTGTGGATCTGAAATTGGAGAAAAAACGTTTATTGCTGATACTGCTGTAATAAGAGAAAATGTAACTATAGGTTCAAAAACAATTATTGGAAGAGGAACAACTATTGAGAATTTCTGCAGGGTTGGTTCTAATTGCAAAATACAAACTAATGTGTATTTAACTGCTTATTCAATAGTTGAGGATTATGTGTTCATTGGACCTTGTGTTACAACTTCTAACGATAATTATGTAGCCCGTTCTAAAGAAAGGTTCGGTAAATTTAAAGGGGTAACTATAAAAAAGGGTGGCAGAATTGGAGCAGGAGCAGTTATTTTACCTGGCAAAATCATACATGAAGATGGTTTGGTAGCAGCAGGTAGTGTAGTTACAAAAGACGTAGAAATGAGTAAAATTGTTGTTGGTAATCCAGCTAAAGTGTTAAGAGATGTACCAGAAGAACAACTTCTTAAAAATCAATAAGGGAGAGCATATAAATGAAAGTGAAGTTTTTTACATCTCAACGAGAATACCAGGAGAAAAAGGTTGAATTTGATGCAGCAGTTCTAGCTGTAATGGAAAAAGGTGATTTTATTCTTGGAGAAGAAGTTAGACAATTAGAAGAAAAAGTCGTAGGGTTTACTGGAGCTAAATATGCAATTGGAGTAGCTTCTGGAAGTGATGCTTTAACCCTTACAGCAGATATTCTTGGATTTAAAGAGGGCAAAGAAATTATTACATCTCCATTTACGTTCTTTGCATCTGTTTCTTGTATTACAAGAAACAGTGGCAAACCAGTTTTTATTGATATAGATGAAGATACTTTTAACATCAATGCAGAAATCATTGAAGAAAGAGTTACAAAAAATACGGTAGGAATCTTGCCAATACACTTATTTTCCCAAATGTCAGATATGGATGAAATTATGAAAGTAGCAAAGAAAAATAATTTAAGAGTATTAGAAGATGCTGCTGAAGCCTATGGAATGAGCTGGACAGGGAAGGGAGAATTCCCAAGACATTCTGGTACTATTGGTGATTTTGGAATTTTTTCATTCTTTCCAACAAAAACCCTAGGTGCATATGGGGATGCAGGGATGATAGTAACTAACAGTGAAGAGTTATACAATCTAGCAAAAGCATATCGTGTACATGGTGCAACAAAAAAATACCATCATGAATATGTTGGTTATAATTCGAGATTGGATACTATACAAGCAGCAATTTTACTTGTAAAAATGAAATATATCCAAGAAACCATAGAAAAGAGAAAAATTATTGCAAAATGGTATGATGAACGTTTATCAAATATTAAATCTATTAGAATACCAAGAATTAAGTTTAATCAACAACCTGTATTCTATGTATACAATATTTTATCAGAGAAAAGAGATGAATTAGCATCCTATTTAAAAGAAAATGGAATTCAAACTAGTATTTATTATCCTCGTCCACTACATTTACAAGAATGTTTTGAGGACCTTGGCTACAAAGAAGGTGACTTTCCAGTGGCAGAAAAGATCAGTAAAGAAATTCTAGCTTTACCAATTTACCCTGAAATCACACTTGAAGAAGTAGATTACGTATGTGAATATATAAATAAATTTTATAAGTAAAAAGCCCTACAAGGATAATTTGCAAAGCTTTAGTTTAATGACTGGGCTTGATACCATATTCTAACGCATGAAGTTTCAATAGAATTAATATCTTTTACTGCTACTCTAGTGAATTTAGAAAACATACAAGGAATAAGATACTTGATTTCATTCATTCCAATTAAAGCAGTAAAAGGTTCATCTATAAAATTAATTCCGTCTGGGCTTACTTGTAAATGTGCTGTTAGAGTATTGTTTCCAATATTTTTTACAAGAAAAACTACTGTGTTTTTCAAAGACGTATTTCTTAAGGCTGAAAAACTAAACTTATCATCTGTATTAAACTCCTCGACTTTATCAGTAAATTCAATTGGACATTGAGTACGAAAATCAATTTCATCAGAATTCCTTTTTATATAAAAGATTTTAATTGTTGGTTTGCAATTACTATCCATATCGGCTACTATCTTTGAAATAGTCTTGCTTTCTTTTTCATTATTTTTTAACACTAAACCAAAATTAGATATTTCATTTTTATACCATTTTTCAACTATAGAGGTTATTTTAAGTTTACATTTGCATCTTTTGGTTACGTTTATACTTCCAACACATATTTTATTGTTAAAATATGGTTGGTTATCCCATGTAACATTCTCTAAGTCCCAATTTTCCATCAAAGCATAGGGTGTAATTATATTTGGATATCCAGTTCCAACATGTTTAATATTTATTATAAGAGTTGCATCCACTATCTTTGCGTTTTGAGGAAGCTTATCCATAGAAATTTTAAAAAGTATTCTGAATAAATTTTTAGAGTTATACTTACCAATACGTATAGTATCATCTGAATTTTCTAAAAAATCGTTTGACATGATCTGCACAATAGATATTTTAGGTCTTATTATTTCGTATTCCAATTACTTCACTTCCTTTTAACATAACATGGTACTTTTATCCAGAAAAAGGTATGTTAAAAATAGTATAAAAATTCCTTTTATATTTTATTTTATGAGATACTATATTTTCTGCTACACTTTATATTGTCTTACTTTCTACTGTAATTCCATTCTTTAAAAGCTCACACAAAAAAAATCATTGAATATGCTATATTTAGAGATATATATATAAATTTTCGTAATCATATTCTCTAATAGGAGAGATAGTAAATGGAAAATAAAAAGATATTATTGACTGGCGGAGCTGGTTTTATAGGCTCTCGTATTATTGAAAAGATCAGTAATAATAATGAAATATTAATTTATGATAATTTAACAAGAAATTCTATTAAATATACTTCACTTTTAGATAAAAAAAATATAAATTTAGTTAATGGAGATATTTTAGATTTTTCATTTTTGAAAAAAACTATAGATGATTTCAAGCCTAATGTTGTGATTCACCTAGCTGCAGTAGCAGGTATAGATACTGTTATTAAAAACCCGGTGAAAACTATGAAAGTTAATATGATAGGAACGGCAAATATTTTGGAAGTATTAGAAGACCACTCTAATTTTATAGATAAATTTATTGATTTTTCTACTAGTGAAGTTTTCGGGGCATACGCCTATAAAGTAGATGAAAAGTGTACAACAAACCTTGCACCAGTTGGTGAAGCCAGATGGACTTATTCAGTAAGTAAACTTGCAGCTGAGCATTTAACTCACAGTTATTATAAGGAATATGGACTTAAGGTTGTTACTATAAGGCCTTTTAATATATACGGTCCAGGTCAAGTTGGTGAAGGAGCAGTTCATCAATTTATAATAAGGGCAATAAAAAATGAACAAATACAAATTCATGGTGATGGTGATCAGATAAGATCCTGGTGTTATATTGAAGATTTTGTTGAGGGAATATTATTATGTCTTGAAAAGGAAGTAGCTGTGGGTAATTCCTTTAACATTGGAAATCCAAGAGGAACTGTAACTATAGGAATGTTAGCACATTTAATAAAACAAATCGCTTGTTCTAAGTCGGAAATTGTTTATGTCCCTAAGACCTATGTAGATGTTGAATTAAGAGTACCAAATATAGACAAAGCTGTTAAATTGTTAGGATATAGTCCCAAATATGATTTAATCTCAGGCTTAGCGAAAACCATTGAATGGTATCGTCATTTAGAAGAATAATATAGTATTCAGTGCTTTTTATCCTCTAGTTTTTATTACTTTTGCAGGCACGCCTACTGCAATGGATAATGCGGGAATATCCTTAGTTACTACAGCGTTGGCACCTATTTTACTTCCTTCTCCAATCGTTACCCCTGGAAGAATTACTGAACCCATTCCAATATTACAATTATCTTCTATAAAGATTGGTAAATATTCCAATTCTGAAAATAGAATTGGAACATTTACCCCTGCTTCTTTATGTTTTGCTCCATGAATTTTTACCATTGGGCCAATTCCTACATTTTCACCAATTGTTACCCCTGCTGCTCCATGAATAAAACATTGTTGTCCTATCCAAGTGTTAGAGCCAATTTTCAAAATTGAGTTATAATAACCTTTTAAGATAGTATCATGTCCTATATAAACATTATCGCCTATTTCAATATTTTCAGGAAACATTATTCTTACACCATCTTCAATTATAACATTTTCTCCACACTTTTTAAGTTTACTCATATCTGGAATCCCAGGCCCTTCACTTGTCCATAATTTGCTATGCATTTCAAATTCCTCCTTTATTTTTTAAGTAATTTGAAAATAATTGAAGTCCCAGGTCTATATCAACTTTCATTGTGTAATTTAATGACCTACATATTTTATTATTATTACCCATTAAATTGTCTATATCCTTATCACCAAATATAAACTCAACATCCTCTATATTTTCTACAAAAGAAATCTTTTTGCATATTTGTGCTATAGAAAGATATTCATTACCACAAATATTAAATGTTCCTTCTAAATTATTTTCAATAACGCCTTTTATAATACTTACAACATCAATAATATGAACTGGATTAATTATAGGCTGTCCATTTTTACTCAGTATACTCTTATTTTCTTCAATAATATTATTAAATAGATTACTGATTAATCTCCCTTTCTGTCCGTTTCCATAAGGAAAAAAAAGTCTTAATATTACTACTGATAGTTTGTCTTTATATAATTCGCACACCTTTTCAGAAAAGTATTTACTTAGTGAATATATTCCCGTCGCATTACAAATATCCCCCTCCTCAAACACCTTTTTACTAAATCCGTATACTCCTCCAGTAGATATCAAAATAAACTTTTTTATTTTATTCCTTAGACTAAACTCTAAAAGTTCCAAGGTGGATTTTACATTAACGTCAATATATTGGGATTTATTAGTATTATCATCGCCTACTATTGATGCACAATGAATAATAGTATCTACATCTTTTAACGATAAAGACTCTAAATTGTCATGTAAGTTCCAAAAAATATTGTGGCACAAAGGGTTCTTATTTCTTCCAATGTTTATAATATAATTTTCATTGTTTAAATAATTTACTAAATTGATACCAATAAATCCGGTTCCACCTGTTATTAATAATTTTCTAGACATAATTATTAAAACCCCTTAACAATATCTGTTAATAATATTTTATTGATTTAAGCCATAAAAGATTCCAAAAAAAATTAGAAACTTGTGTTTGCTTCTTAATAAGCACTTATTTTTTAAAAGAACATATTATATTACAACATTTACATGTGATTATAAGAGCATTTATTATTTTTTTAGAGGTGAGTTATAATGGAAAAATTAAAGGTTATACATGGAACCATGGAGATTGCCAATCAAATGTATACTGTTACAAAAGCACTACAAAAAATTAATGTAGAAGCTAAAACTGTAAATTACTACCCTAGTTACTTGAAGTACAAATCAGATTATAATTTGGATCTATTTTCAATATCTAATGTTTTAGCTGACAGATTAAGTAAAGAATTAGCTGTAAAATTGATAAATGAAAATGATGTATTTCATTTTCATTTTGGAACAAGTCTTACTATGGATTACTCGGATTTGCCGTTGCTTAGAGAATTAAACAAAAAAATCTTTATGCAACATTGGGGTTCAGATGTAAGGCTTTATTCTGTTGCATCAAAATATAATCCTTACGTGAAGGTAAAAGTTACAGATGAAAAAGCGATTATAAATAAACTCGAGTTTCTAAGTAAATACGTTGATAACTGCATCGTTTCTGATGCTGAATTATATGAGTATGTTAAAGGAATTTATAAAAACGTATATTTTGTGAAACAAGCTATAGATATTAAAGAATATACTTTAAAGATTAAAGAAAGTAAGAATGAATTATGTATTGTGCATGCGCCTACCTCTCCCGAGATAAAAGGTACTAGTGCGGTGCTTAAAGTAATAGAAGAATTAAGAGATAAGTATGCCTTTACTTTTAAATTAGTACAAGGTGTGTCACATTCGGAGGCAAGAGAAATATATGAAGAGGCAGATATAGTTATTGACCAGTTGTGTATTGGATCTTATGGTTTACTATCTATTGAGGCTATGGCAATGGGTAAGACTGTAATAACATTTATTAGTGATATTATGAAAGAAAACTATCCTAAAGAATTACCTATAATATCAGCCAATCCCGATAATTTAAAAGAAAAGCTTGACTATCTTATTAGGAATAAAGATAGTCTAGAAAAAATAGGTGAGGAGGGCAGGGCTTATGTAGAAAAGTATCACGATTCTGATCTAATAGCCAAAAATCTGATAGATATATATAGAGAATGTTAGCAATTATACGACACCATTCGTATAATTTCGACATATAATGTAACGAACTTAAAGATATCTCTAAGTTAAAACGATTAAGGAGTGATAAACTTTGGCTAATAGTATAGTATTCCAGAATTCTGCGGAACAATTAAAAGCCTCTGTATTTGGATTTGATGGAACTAATTATAAGGCACTTAAGGTAAATAGTAGCGGTGAATTAATTGTTGGAGTTGGAACAGTAAATCTAATTGAAACAATAAATACTCTTTCTTCTATTACAAACGGAACAATAAAAGTATCATCATTAACTAATGGTACTGTTAAAGCATCAATATCTTCGATTACCAATGGTACAGTTAATGTTACTTCATTAACAAACGGAACAATAAAGCTAGCAAGTTCTTCAGCAACCTTAAAAGTAAATTTAGTTGACAGAGCATTTACTTCTACGACTCAAACAATAAGCGTAGCAGCTGCTTCATCAACCTTCACTAATTTAATAGATATTTCAAAATATCAGGATACCACCTGGTACCTTAGAAATACTACTGCAAGTTCTACTGTGTCAGTAAGACTCGCTGTTACTCCAAGTACTAATTTAACCTCTTATCCTTTAGCATTAATTCAAGAAACAGCTACTCTTCGAAATAGTACAAGAGTTATGACTAATAGCTATTATTTGAAATATGCAACTATGGAGATTTCAAATGTATCAGGTACTGCTCAGAATATAGTAGTAGTTTTTAACGGCCGATATTAATAAAATGCCTGGGAGTTCAAATAGTGAACTCCTTGGTTTAACTTTTAAAAAAAGAGGTGTGGAATTGAACAATAAAATAAGTCTATGTATGATTGTGAAAAATGAAGAAAAATATCTTCCACAATGCCTTAATAGTGTTAAGGATATTGTAGATGAAATAATTATAGTTGACACTGGATCTAATGATAGAACCGTAGAAATTGCAGAAGCCTTTGGTGCTAGAATTTATCATTTCAAGTGGAATAATAGCTTTAGTAAAGCTAGAAATGAGTCATTAAAGTATGCTTCTAATGACTGGATCTTAATAATGGACGCTGATGATGAGTTCTGCAGTGAGGATAAAGAAAAATTTAAAGCTCTATTAAATGAACCTTTAGATGAAAAAGCGATTTACTCCTTCGAAACACTAAACTATTGTGGAGCAACGGCTGATAGTAATAATATAAGTGTAAATCTAAATCCTAGAGTTTTTAAAAATAATTATGGATTCAAATATGAAGGTGAAGTTCATAACCAATTAATTAATACAATGTATTCTGTTAAAGACATCACCCACACCATAAGAATATATCATTATGGATACCTTGAGGAAAGTATAGCTTCTAAGAATAAAAGAAATAGAAATATATCTCTTCTTGAAGAGCAACTCAAAAATGAACCTGATAATAAATATGCTCAATTTAATCTTGGAAATGAGTATTTTGCTTTGAGTAACATGGAAAGAGCACTTGAATACTATTATAAATCCTATGAAAAATTTTATCCTAGTACGGGTTATGGATTTATACTTTTGGAAAAAATAATTCTTTCAAATTATGCTATAAGAGAATATGATAAAGCTTTAGAGTTTGCTGCGGTTGCCACAAGATACTTTCCGAAATTTACTGATATATACTTTTTAAAAGCTATGGTATATAGGGAGCTTAGCAAACCTACACTTGAAATAAAGGCACTTGAAAAATGTATTGAGTTAGGTGAACCACCTTCTGAACTGAAATTCTTGTATGGGACTGGGGGATTCAAGGCTTTTTGTGGTCTAGGTAATGTTTATTTAAAGCTTAAGGATTATGAAACAGCTTATAAATATTATCTTGAAACCATAAGATCAAAACCTGATTATCTACTTCCAATATATAGTATTGGACATATTTTAAAAATGGATAATACACCATTAGAAGAGTTCAAATTAGCAATAGAAAGATTTTTTGATGATTTTCCAAAGGCTTATCCTATAATTGCAGATATATTCTACAGCGAAGGATATTATAGTACCTCTTTAGAATATGTAGATAAGTGTGTATTAAATGGAGTATCCTCCGATAATCTTATGCTACTTAAAGTTAAATGTCTTGTAAGAACTGGTGCTTTTGAAGAATGCATGAAAATGGATACTATCTCACAAAAAAGTTCTTTTTATGTCTATTTCTCTATGTGTAAGGCCATAAGCGGGATATTAACTAGTAATTACGATTATGCATCTTTGCAAATCAACAGCTTTAAGGATACTCCTTTGTCCGATTATAATAAAAAGATGCTACGTGTATATGAATCGTTGTTAAAATTATTTTCAAAGGAAACTACAGAAATATTATCAGAGGATAAAAATGAAAAAGAATATACGAGTATAATTATTGAGATTTGCGAAATACTCCTTATAAATAAAAAGTTCGATGAATTGGAGATAGCTTTAAATTTAATGAACTTAATTAGCGACAATACTGTGCTTCTTCACCTAGGAAAACTATATAATAAATATGGGTTTGTGGATATGGCTAAAAAAGAAGTTATAAGGTCAATTAAAGAATTTGAAGTGTTTGATGCAGATGGATTGGATATACTGAAATCTAATTAACTAATACCAAACTTTATAGAGGCTGGTATTGATGGATTTCTACCAATGGATGTAAATGCAGGAATGGATATTGTTAAGGTAAGAGAAAAATATCCTAAATTAAAATTTATCGGAGCCTATAATAAGCTAGAAATTGAGAAAGGAAAAGATGCTATTGATAAAGAGTTTAATAGAATATTACCTGTTATAAGACAAGGTGGATATGTCCCAGGTGCTGATCACCAAGTAACTCCATCCACCTCCTTTGAAAATTACAAATATTATATAACTAGACTAAAAGAAGTTATGCTGCAAGCAGGAGCGGATTTGATATAGTTTTATCCTTTTTTTACAGGAACATCAGTATTTTCTTTAATAAATTTTATCCACTTATCTGCTTGCACTTTTTCTACAAAATCAATCCCCTCAAGTGGATATACCTTTCCAATTCTTTTGCTTTTTGATTTTCCAAAGGGATGATATGGCATAATATTTACTTCTAGAATATTTTCAAGCTTCTGCGCAAGCTTTCCGATTTCTTGAAGATGTGACAGTTGGTCGTTCATTCCTGGAATAATCGGGCAACGAAGTACTATTTTCGAGCCAAGTCTATCTAACTCAAAAAGATTCTTTAGGATAAGTGTATTATCAACACCTGTATATTGCAAATGTCTTTTGGGATCACTTTCCTTGAAATCATAAAGGAAAATATCCACGTTGTCCTTTATTTTAATTATTTCTTCCGTCGGAGCAAATCCGCTCGTTTCTAAACAAGTATGAATCCCACGTTTTTTCGCAAGGGTAAAAAGATTATTTGTAAATTCAAATTGTGCTAAGGGCTCACCACCAGAAACAGTCATACCACCACCGGACGATTCATAAAAGTCACGATCTTCTTCAACGGCGGCCACAACAGTGGAAGCGTCCATCATTTCACCTTTTAATTCAAGCACAGAATATGGACAAGCATCAACACATTTTCCGCAACCTATACAGTTCGCTCTATTAATTTCATGTTCGTCGTTAATAATTGCATGGCAATTTTTGGGGCAAACATGCACACAAATTCCACAACGTAAGCATTTCTCTTGGAAAAAATACAATTCTTTAGAAAATGTTTGAGATTCTGGGTTATGACACCAAAGGCAACGTAAAGGACAACCTTTAAGAAAAACAGTTGTCCTGAGCCCTGGACCATCGTGGAGTGAAGTTCTTTCTATGGCAAAAATCAATCCTTGTGTACTCATCATATTTTAATACAACGTCCTTCCCACAATATCTTTCTGGATATTAGGATCAAGATCGATGAAACGAGCTGTCCATCCACCTAAACGAACTAAAACATGCGGGTATTTTTCTGGTTCTTTTAATGCAGCTTCTAAATCATCTTTATTGACCACAGAAATATTAGCTTCCATTCCGCCTTTTGCAAAGAAAGTACCAAATAAAGCTTCTAGTTTAGAGCGTTCTTCAGTAAAAAATTCCCGAGATATTTTAATATTAGATACAGCTCCCCCACATGCAGGGTCAACTTTCTTTAATGAATTTAAAAGAGAAGTAAGACCACTCTTATCAAAACCAGCCGTAGGTGAATTACCTATTGCAAAAGCCTGCCCTTTTTTACGACCATCAGCAGTAGCACCGGAGCTAAACCCCGTCCAATATCCACCTGGATTAACACTACTAACAGTAAGGAAATCAAGGTCGGAATTATCCCCTGCCTCTTTGATAGCACTATTAATATCTTGCCACATTTTAACAAGCATTTGATCTGCATCTTCATTGTTGTTCCCATATTTAGGAGCATCAAGTAACATTTTACGGGTTGAGTCAAAGCCTTCAAAATTAGCGTCAAGCACTAAAAGTAATTGTTCTAAGGTAAGAACCTTTTCCTGGTAAACTAATTTTTTAATGGCAGTCAATGAATCAGCAGCATTGGTAAAACCATGCCCCATGACACATGCACCCTTATAACGTACACCTCCATCTAATAGAGATCGTCCTCGTTCTAGACAATCATCTGTAAGCAAGCTGGCAAATAGAAAAGAGCAATCTTGAGGTACAACTTTGCAAATATTCTCGTAAACTCTTGCCACTAGATTTGCTGCAAACTTAGCCTGTTTTATAAAAGCCTCATAGAGCTTCTCAAAAGTATCAAAGGTATCATTCGAACCGGTTCTAGGTCCAATTTGGTCTCCCTGTGAATTAAAACCATTATGAAGTACTGCTTCCAGCAATTTTGGAATATCCCAACTGCAGTCGAGTAAGCTCGGACTACATCCGCCAAGCATGTATTCACCGCAACCAAGAGGATGATAATTCTTAGCTACTTCAATTGAAACTCCAAGCGCTTTAGCAACTCCAGGTATAACTACATCATCATTATAGAGTAATGGAAAGGTATAACTTTCGTTGATGGCATCGTAGGCGGCGCGAAGTAGCTTTGGATTTTGGTTTTTGTGAAAACGGAGAGCAAGTTGAGGGGTCACTCTTTTATGTCTTTTAGTTGCTTCCATTGCAGCAAAGGCAAATCGATCTGCATTTGCTGCGTTTCTTCTCCCTATTCCTCCAATCATTATGCGGCATGTAGCATCTTCACCATTTTCATTAAAAAGCCTCCATAAAGAAAGGATCATTTCAATTCCTTCCTCTTCAGATATAATGCCATTATCGATGTCATGGGCATAGAAATCTCCAAGAGCAATATCAAGCCCCCAGGCCTCTAGATGCTTACCACCAGCTAGCAGTGTGTAAATCCATGCCAGTTGGATTGCTTCCCGAAGTGATTGGGGAGGGTGAACTACTATTTGAGCAAGGGTCTGAGCAATTTCCTTCAGCCTGCTTTGCTCGGCTGGGTCATTGGATTTGTCAGCAAACTTCCTTGCTTGGTTTTCATAAAAATGACAAACATCAATTAATACATCAAGGGTGATTTGCAATCCAATATAAAAACTTGTATCACCAGTATTTTGCTCGGTTTCAAGCTTCTTTCTATTTACATCAGACCTAAGGCCTTGAATTCCTTTGTGTAAAAGCCGATCTAGATCCACTGCAATTGAAAAACCTATATTAGTAGCAACTATATGACGGTTACTACCCGCATATTGTTTTAAATTATCATCCCAGTGGCTAAATGTTTTCACAATAGTAGCTTTATCTTTCCAGAATTCAGTTAACTCTTCAAGTATTTGTTTCTCCCTCGCATTACTTGGGAGCTTATTAACTGCAGAAAAATCAAAGCAGAAACCACCTTGTTTACCTTCGTAAAGAGGTTTATTTGGTTCAATAGGAAAAGCGGACCACCAGATGGTTCCAACATAGGTAATCCTATCTTTTGTCCTACGACCAGCGAATAAGTCTTCATCTTTAATATCCTTAAGCAGTGCAGGGTACTGTTTCTGAATACACATAGCTTCCCGTATAGAGAGGGGATCGTTTTGGTGTTCTTTATAGGCCTTAGTAAATTCTACAGCCTGGGCTATAAGCGGGTTGATTCCACACTCACAATTTTTATCTGTTTTTGGATCAAACATATTTCACGCCAACTTTCTATAAAAATGTTATTTTATAATAACATTACCAAAAATCTATAGTTAAGTAAATTAACATAAGTAAGATAATTATGTAATTATCTCAGAATAGTATAATTAATCAAATGTTTAAAACACATAAGTTATATTTACTATTTTCATTGTATACTTGATAATAACGTACCAATAGAATATAGTTAGTCTTTATAGAGCTAGATAAATTAAGGCTTTATGTATATTCTATAAGCTTACCTTATAGAATATAAAAAGTATAATTAGCATTTATACTATTAGGAGGAAAATGGTAATGGCATATAATAAATTAACAATAGAAGACTTAAGTGAATTGGAGAAAGAGTATGAGTACAGAAACTCCACAGTTAAAGTACAAATAGCTAAAGAAAAGATGATTGCAGCAGCACATGGTGATAGAAGCGAAAATGCAGAATATAAAGAAGCCATGGCGAACTACCATGTGAATCAGACAAGGCTCGAGTATCTAAGCAAGATGTTAAATACAGCAATAGTTATAGATGATAATAAAGATGAGAAGGATATATTGCACGTAAATAGTGTAGCGCAAATAAAGTTCCTTGAAGAAGATGAATTAGAGGAGATAGTTCTTACAACAACTCTGAAATCAAATCCTTCTGAGTTTTTTATAAGTATAGAGTCCCCCTTAGGAAGTGCTTTGCTTGGTAAAAAAGTAGGAGATGAGGTTAAGATAGCTTCTCCAGAAGGTGTTTACACAATACAGGTATGCAACATAATAAAGTAAACACAAAGATATAATTAAATATGTAAATTGCGGATTCCGTGGAACCCGCAATTATTATACAATAGAGCTACATACATATGATAATTAGATTGGTATATTTAAAGCCTTCTTTATATAAGGTAGTATTTTTTCTGACATTCTGGAGAATCCCATATCATTAGGATGAACGAGATCTACAGTGAAGTCGGCCCACTCATCTTTTGCCATAAACTCACCACCATTGATATAGTATATATTAGTGTCTCCATTAGCCCTAGCATAGTTATAAGTGTCTTCAATAATTTGTCTACGTTCTGATAAGTTTTTAGTGTCTTTATATTTGTAAGGAGCAGATATTAAAATTATGGGAAGATCAGCTTTAGCTTTTCTTATTGCACTATAAAAAGGTAGATGGGTTGCTTCTAAAAAATCTTTGCAAGGAGCATTATAGTCATAATCCATAACAAGGCAACTTAAATTTAATTCCGAAATAGCTTTTGCAATAAGAAGATCACCTTTTGCTTGTCCTCCAAAACCAAAATTAATAAAATTTGCATTTAAGGACCTGGATATTCTTGCTGGATAAGTAAGACCAGGCCTGGAAGCACAAAATCCGCAGGTTATAGAGGAACCATAAAATAATATAGGATTTTTAATTGTAAAATCATTTGGTGCTTCTATAATAGTGCCTTCAGCTATACCGATAAAGATTGATTTTATTGGATTCTGAAGAGGTGTATAGATTGTAATACTTTTTATACCCTCTCTTAATTCAGAGGGGAGCTGGGCGCTATAACAGAGTGGATTATTTTCAATACAAAGAGTATATATAAATTCCATTCCTTCACCATAATCTACATAAACATCAAATCCAGATAATAGTGTTTGACTACATTGCCTGGAAGTTTCATTCCTTAATAATTCAACACGAATGGAAAGTTTATTTGAATTTGTCTTAAATCTAATCATTCCACCAGAGGGTTGAGGCGCTGCCCATGCCAATCCCTTGGATATTTGTGACATTATTCTTTCAGGAATTCTATTAAAATTCTTATTTTCATCTATCCACGGAAATCCAGTAATAATGAATGGTTCCTTAGTCACATCATAGAAAAGTATATCCTCAGGTCCTATTTCTTTCACCATCATATTTGGATCACCGTTTATTACATTATCTTTTTTCATCTATTTAACACTCCTTAGATATTACTGTTCCCTTAATAAATCTATAATTTCAAGATCATCAGGAACAAGGATATTTCCTTTAAAAAATTCCTTCCCTTCTGCAATATAAAGCTCTTTCCGGCGGATTATGTTCTTATCTTCAGTATGAAACATAATTAGAGTTTTTATCTTTAAGTTAGCCGCATTTCCACAGGCGTCCTTAACGGTGGCATGATGCTTCTCATATGGTTTAAAAATATCCCTTTGACTATACAAACAAAAGGCTTCATGAAATAGATAATCAGCATTATTAGCATATTTATATAATTCTTCTTTATATGGTTCATCTCCTAGAAAGGTTACTTTTTGCCCTTTAGAAAGCTTTAAAGAAAATCCAAATTGAAGAAGCTTCGTACTTCTAATATCAAAAAACTCTATGTTCCAAGTTAATATTGACTTTTGACACCCATCATATATTTCACTAAATAATATTCTCTCTCCCATATGCTTTGTAAACTTTTCTTCTAGGAGTAGCTTTGCTATAGTATTTATAGCGTCAATATTATCCTTATGACAATAAATGGTTAGATCGCCATTGTATTTGTTATCATTCATTTTTTCAGCGATACCTCTAATAATCCATATGATTCCTGAAATATGGTCATTGTGCCTGTGGGATATAAATACATGATGAATTTTATCAAGACTAATAGATAATTTCTCAAGATTTGTTAGTATAGTATTTCCCCCACCAGTATCCACTAAAAAATGTTCTTTTCCAGAAGACAGGGTGAAGCATGTATTATAACATTTTGTAACCATGGCAGAGCCAGTACCTAAAATATTTATAGAATCCATATTGACCTCCATTGATGATATTATTTATTTATTTTTGCATATTATAACATAAGAATTAATTCACATTTCTGCTAATCAAGATAAGGAATTATATCGTTATAGATTGCCCTCAAAATATCATTAGTATTATTTTCTTGATGTGAGGTTACTGTTATAACAGCCTCCTCCTTTGGAAATACAATGCAGAATTGACCATACATTCCATCGGCACGGAAAGCTCCTGGGTATGAACATAACCACAGTTGGTATCCATAGCCCTTGTTACTATCATTGTCCTCAAAGCCACAGTTTGCAGTTACAATAGTGTCAGTTATAGAAGCCTTAATATATTCCTCACTTACTATTTGTTTATCCTTATACTTTCCACCATTCAATAAAACTAAGCCAAGTTTTGAGAATTCCTTATTGGTCAAAAATAGTTCAGTGGCACCTAATGTATGACCATCTGGGCAACTGTGCCATTGTGGATTAAAAATTTCAAGAGGATTAAAAAGATAGGGAATAAGAAAATCTCTCAGGATAACTCCTGATACTTTTTCAACTATACGTGAAAGCATATAGGTACAGGCATTTGAGTAAAAGAATCCTGCTCCTTGTTCACCCTTCATTGGATCCGAGAAAAACAAGTTAGCCCAATCATTTTTCATCTGCCTTTCTTCATTACCAGCAAAGTAGAACTCTCTTTTCCCTGAAGACATATGCAACAAATCTCTTATTTGAATATTTTCAGAATGGATAGATGCTATGTTCTTATATTCCGGAAAAAAACTGACTACTGTGTTAGTTAACTTTAGCAAACCTTGATCCTTACAGATTCCAATAGCTATTGAAGTAAAAGTTTTGGAGCCAGAATATAAGCAAACCTTATCATCAGATCTCCAAAAATGAGAAATCTCTCCTTTACCCTTTTGATAAACGTTTATTCCATAAACATTAAGACCTTTTTCCTGCACCGTTAATCGAAATTGATTCAATATTGATTCTTTCATATAAACCCTCCACATATCATAAATATTATTGCTCAAAAATATAGGTAACTAACTTGATCTGAATTGCTATCATCATCATCCCGTAAATACACTATGTCAATACTTATTTTAAATATCCTTTAAGAATAAGCATAATATATGCTTTAGAATTCAAACTGTATAATACATTAAGAAGTAAATTGGAGGAAAAAAAGACTGAGAAAGTATTGATGCTATAGCTCCTGCCTTTACTGAAAGATAGGTTCGGGATGCACAAATTGGAAGTCTGTCAGAAAAATAATACATATATGCACAAAAGCTAATTTATATTATTTACCAAACCGCAATTGTACCATCAGTTCTAGGCTCTGTTCCCCCACATAAAACACCATTATCATTTCTCCAAATAATCTGGCCTCTTCCGAAACTAGAAGAATCAACCGTATATTTTATGACATGGCCTTTTCTTACAAGAGCTTGTGCAATATGTTGAGGAAAACTATGTTCTACTTCAACAAGTTTATCCTTCATCCATTGGAAGCGTGGCGCATCAAGAGCTTCTTGAGGATTCATATTAAAATCAATTGCATTCATTACTACCTGTAAATGTCCCTGTGGTTGCATGAAACCACCCATGACCCCAAAAGGACCAATAGGTTTATTGTCTTTAGATAAGAAACCAGGAATAATAGTATGATAGGTCCTTTTCCCGGGCATTAGGCAATTGTCATGACTTGGATCTAGCGAAAAATTGTGTCCTCTGTTTTGAAGTGATATACCTGTGTCTGGAATTACTATACCAGAACCGAAGCCCATATAATTGCTTTGTATGTATGAAACCATATTTCCTTCGTCATCTGCTGTAGCAAGGTACACTGTGCCACCCTTAGGAGGCTCACCAGCTCCAGGTATTAATGCTTCTTTAGTTATCAGACTTCTTCTTTCTGCTGCATACTCCTCAGATAATAAATGCTTAACGTTAAGCTTCATATAAGAAGGATCTGTAATATATTTATGTCCATCTGCGAAAGCCAGCTTAATTGCCTCTATTTGTTTATGATAAGTATCGGATGAATCTTTAACAGAAAAATTAAATCCCTTTAGTATATTAAATGCAATCAATGCAACTAGGCCCTGGCCATTAGGAGGAATCTCCCAAACATCATACCCTCTATAGTTAACCCTTATTGGGGTTACCCATTCAGGTTTAAATGCTTCAAGATCTTCTAATCTTAGGAAGCCACCTGATTTTTTTGAATAAAAATCTATTTTCTGTGCAATCTCACCGGAGTAAAAAGATTTAGCCATAGTTTTTCCTATAGAAGCTAAAGTTTCCGCATGACCTTTGGAACTCCACATTTCACCAACTTGTGGTGCTCTGCTTTTTGGAGCAAATATTTCACTCCAGTTTTGAAAATCTTCTTCCATTAAGTTTTCTTTATATATTTTATATGCCCTGTTCCAAGTAGGGCTTACACCAGGAGAAACAGGATACCCATAGCTTGCATATTCAATTGCAGGCTTTAATGCTTCTATTAGTGGGAGTCTACCAAAACGTTCTGATAGTTCAGCCCATGCTCCAGGTGCTCCTGGAACTGTAACAGGAGTCCAACCATATTTAGGCATTGTGCAAATGCCAGTTGCTTTCAGGATATCTATAGAAATAGATTTTGGAGCAGGTCCACTTGAATTTAAACCATGTATTTCTCCTTTTGACCAAACTATAGCAAAGGCATCGCTTCCAATTCCGTTAGATGTAGGTTCAACTACCGTCAAACATGCTGCTGTGGCGATAGCAGCATCGATAGCATTACCACCTTTTTTCAGAATATCCAATCCTGCTTGGGCAGCTAATGGTTGAGAGGTTGCTACCATTCCTCTTCTTCCATATATAACATTTCTCTTTGATGGATACTGATATTGTAGTGCATCAAATTCCATTGTTTCCTCCTTTTAATATAAATTTGTTATTATTAAATATATTTACATTTATTTCCTCTAACTGCTTTTATATAAATATAACATAATTTGTGTGGAATACAAATAGGTACAAGTATATTATCCAGTATCAAATATTGAACCCTCCCTCCACCTTTAAAAAAAGTTGGGGGATCCTTTTTTATAAGGAAGTTTGCTAATTAACTGTCCTCGTAACTTTCTTCTTGCTCTATTAAATTAACATTATATCTTTAAATTGGTAATTCCCCTTTTAATTGATTTTAATTAAAGCAAAAAATGATGTAAAGTTTATATCTACTACTTTAATAATTTGCTCAGCTGAGTTACTATGAAGTAGAGTATAATTTTCATTAGCACAGCAAAGATGATAATTGCTTTCATAAGTCATAAACTTTTTTCAGCAAAGAAATTTGTGGGGCCTGTGAAGAATAAAAAAGTACAATAATTAATTAAAAGAGAGGAGCAAGAATATGAATGATTCAATGTTTAAGTATATGAAGGTAGGTCTAATTCATTTCATGGCCTATCCTACAACTATGAAAGGTGAAGGACCAATTGAAGAAACTATTAAAAAAATAGTAGTAGATGATTATTTTAATGCAATAGAAATAACTCAAATTAAGAATCTAGCAGTTAGGCAACAGGTAAAAAGAATGCTGGATTCTTCACATATGACTGTAGCCTATGGTGGCCAGCCATTATTACTTACTACGGGTTTAAATATAAATGCAATAGATGAGAAAGATAGACAAAAAGCGGTTGTAGCGTTAAAAGCAGGAATAGATGAGGCTTGTGAAATGGGAGCTGTAGGATTTGGATTTTTAAGTGGCAAATATGAAGAAGCTACAAAGGAAAAGTCCTATGAAGCACTTATTAAGTCTACAAAGGAGTTATGTGTATATGCAAAGCTAAAGGGAAACATAAGAGTGGTACATGAAATTTTTGACTATGCTGTTGATAAGAAAAGTCTTGTGGGACCAGTGGAACTCGCTAAAAGATATGCTGAAGATATTAGGTCAGAGTTTGATAATTTTGGCTTATTAGTAGATTTGAGCCACTTACCTCTAATTGGAGAAACTGCAAGACAGTCAATACTTCCAATAAAGCAATATATTGTTCATGCACATATGGGAAATTGTGTAGTTAAAGATCCTAGTTTCCCAGCCTACGGGGATGCTCATCCTAGATTTGGCTTTCCAAATGGTGAAAGTGATGTAGAAGAACTAGTGGAATATTTAAAAGTACTAAAAGAAATAGGATTCTTAAATGAGAAAAATCCACCTATAGTAAGCTTCGAGGTAAAGCCTTTTGAAGACGAAGATCCGGATATTGTTGTGGCTAATGCTAAGAGGACTCTTAATTTAGCTTGGAGCAAGGTGTAGATAATAGGGTTACACTAACATATAAAGAGAGGAAGTAATAATATGAAAATTGTAGTTTTAGATGGTTACACATTGAATCCTGGAGATTTAAGCTGGGATGGATTAAAAGAGCTAGGCGAAGTAGAAATATATGAAAGTACACTAAGTGAGCAAGTGATAGAACGTTCAAAGGGAGCAGATATAATATTTACAAATAAGACTCCTCTAGGAGAAAATATTTTTTCACAACTGAAAGAGTTAAAATATATAGGTGTTCTTGCTACAGGCTATAATGTGGTAGATGTTGAGGCTGCTAGAAATCGAGGGATTGTAGTTACAAACATACCTACTTATGGTACTACATCTGTATCACAGATGACCTTTGCATTATTACTAGAACTTTGTCACCATGTTCAGAATCATAGCAATGCAGTTCATAAAGGTGATTGGGCAAATTCTAGAGATTTTTGTTTCTGGAATTATCCATTAATAGAGTTACAGGGCAAAACTATGGGCATTGTTGGTCTAGGTCGAATTGGACAACTGACGGCGGATATCGCATCAGCATTTGGAATGAATATTATAGCTTTCGATAGTTTCAAGAGTGATCAAGTAAACCGCAAAAACTTTAAGTGGGTTGAACTAGATGAACTCCTAAGTGAGTCCGATGTAGTAAGTCTCCATTGTCCACTTTTTCCTGAAACTAAAGGAATTATCAATAAAGAAAATCTAAAAAAGATGAAAAGTTCTGCATTTCTAATCAATACATCAAGAGGGCCATTGATTGTAGAGGAAGATTTGGCAGAAGCACTTAATTGTGGTGTTATTGCAGGTGCTGCACTTGATGTTTTATCAGTTGAACCACCAAAATCTGATAATCCTTTACTTAAAGCAAAGAACTGTATAATAACTCCCCATATATCTTGGGCGACAAAAGATGCTAGAGCAAGACTTATGGAAATTGCTGTGGTAAATCTAAAGGCTTTTGTAAAGGGTAAACCAGTAAATATTGTATAAGAGGGGATGCCATTGGAAAGAAATAAATTCTATTCTTGATAGAAAGAAAGTAGCTTATGCCAATGCATAAGCTACTTCTAGCTTAACTAGTATCACTCGGGTGATAACACTAAAAAACTAATGGTTGTAATGTGGAATAAGGTTTTTCCATAACTGACCAAATCCAGCCAAAGGCTCCGAAAATGCTCATAGGGCCGTTCCCCCAAGCTTCGCCATTAACATAGTAGGATTCCCAAAAATCACCGTTTTTACTTAGACCAGCAAAAGTTTGAGCAACTAACACATCCAGGTATTCATCTTCATGCAGGTTTTCTAAGCCTTGAATAAAGTAGTAATAACCCACCATTTTAAAGGAGTCAGGAATTTCTCTCTCATCTTTACCATCAGGAGAGCCATATAGAAAAAATTGGCCGGTTGGTGGAACTGAGTGGTTTTTTATAAATTCCATTACAGTTTTAACCTTATCCTCCTCCAAATAATCATATACTTGGCTATAAGGTAGACGGTTTTCTTCATGCTCCTTAATTAAAGCTGCAAGCATTTGAGAAACCTCTTCGGTTAATTCACGTATTTGTATAATTTCATCATTACCCTTACCTATAATGATAGCAATTCTTTCTAAGGAAAGTAAGCCGTAATATGAATCAATCAAGCTCCAAGGGTAGGAAGGGGTGGTCAAATAGTAAAATTCAGGGTGCTTGATATGATAAAGTGTCTGTTTAAATAAATTGTCATAATTCCGCTTTAGATACTCAGATTTTTGAGTGAAATTATAGATATATTCCAGCATTGAAGCCTCTAAGGGTGAAAGTTTCACATCGCGGTTAAAGATTAAATCTTCGGGTATAAAACCATCAGGTTCAATACTATTTATAACACTCTCGATTACACCTACTCCAATTTCTGAATTAACAAAACTAAGTAAAAAACCACCAAGGGAAGTTTCCCATTGTGCAGGACCAAAACCACAAGAACAAACCTTACCAACAGAAACCGAAGGCCCCTTAATAGTTTTGCGAGAGGTAACCAGAGTATTAGTAATGTTTTGAAAAATACAAACCCAAGCTTGGTAATATAATTTTTGATATTCGGATTGATTATTATATTTTTCTTTAGTTGGAGGAACTTTTTGTAATAATTCATTCCAATAAATCAGCATTTTACTTTCTAATGAGGCAAGTGACTTTTGTTTGTATAAATTAATCCGGTTTTGTAAACTCTGATAATCCCGATTTACTGGCTTTTCTGGTCCCATCCAACGAGTTCCAATAAAAAAATTCTTACCGGTTGTTATTGTTGGCATAATTGAAATCTGTTTTTTTATTAACCAGTAATTGGAATGATTAATTCCATCTTTGTACTTGTTAGATGCTATATTAATCCTTTCTGGATGTCTACCTTCAATCTCTTCATTGGAGATATCTATTTTTGAATTTGCATCTACTAACCATATTAAATTATGAGTATAGTGGCGAAAAGGCCCCATTGGGTTCATTCGAAAATCTGGTATATCTATCTCTTGCTTATTCACAGCAGAATCACAATAGGGTTCAACTTGCCCACGAAAATCAAAGAAAGTATCATTAGACTGTCCATTTCGGACAACTCCATAAATAGACATATCTAATTCAAGAGGAGAGGAAGCACTAAACTGATAATCAATTGCTACTATTTCCTCATCTACAAAAAAAGCCTGTATATTCATACTAAATTCACCATAATCACATTTTGACTCTATTTTGTGTGGATACCAGGTGACCAATATATTATTTGGTTTCAGTTTTTTTCCTTTAGAATATAATTCAAACCAAATTGCTCTGGCAAAATAAAACTTGTAGCTATGTATATTGATAGCTGGTTCTTCAGTACTAAAAGAAATCGCACTTATACTTCCAACGGCTGCATTCCAATTAAAAGTATTTGACGATAGTTCCTTACACAAATCACTCATCTTTACGAACCTCCATTTATTTAAGTATTACTAAACCATACACACTGGTATCTGCCCAGTAAGGAAGATTTTTGTCTATCCAGCTGATGTAAGCATCACGTTTACCATCTGCATTGGAGTCATCGTTAGCAGTGCTGTTGAAGCCTATAACATCTCCAACTTTTGGGGTAATTACCCTGAAAGGTACTGCAACTTCAACGATATAGCTACCTTGAGCAGTGGTTACTGCACTTTTTACAATATTAAGATCCAGAGGTTCTACCATACTAGTTGATACAGCATTCTTCAAATCCACTCTCAACTGGTAATCATCAGGTTGCATCGCTCCCAGTTTACAATTCAACTCATCAACCCATAATTCTATTGAGTCATTATTCTCGTTAACTGCAAGTGCATTTGGAGTACTGTCCTTCATTTCAAAGAGATAATACAATGCATTATCATCCCATGCTACTCGGCAGGTTCCTGTTGTTCCATCACCAAGTACATCCATTTTAAGCAAAGTTGAACCGGCCCATAAAGTATCTACAATACCGTCAATTGCTGGGGTACCCTTTATAGCTTCACCTATTGCATTCGTACCATCATCAGGTGGTGCAGAATTTACCATGTCACTTGTAATTGTGGCTAAATATGCCTGATTGAAGAAGGGATCCTTTATAGAACCTTTAACAGTATTGTTCGAGAAAGTAATTTCCCCAGTTACTATCTTCAATATGTAAATACCATAACCTTTAGGATTTACTATCTTATTGTTTTTAAATGTTGCGAATATTTTTGCTGAACCCACAATCATTATTCCATTGTCTCCTGAATCGGTTATTGTATTATTTTCAAACAAAGCGTTTTGTATGCTTGGGTTCATGTATGTAGCTTGTAGTCTAATACCACCTTTTTCCGAACTAGCAACTGATGTTGTATCACGGGTAATTGTGTTGTTTCTTACAATAAGATTAGTTACTGCATATGTCTTATAACTACCCTCTGACGAAATGAAGATCCCTGCTGATATAGTGTCGGATATCTTATTGTTTTCGATTTTTATGTTTAAACCACCAGATATTGTAATACCACGGGCATGTCCTCCTGAGACATTATTATTTCTTATGGTTAAATTCTTTGATACTACACCATTTTTTTCATAAGATACTACGGCAATTTGGTCGTCTCCGTTATCAATGCAGGTATTATTTTCTATAAGAATGTTCTCAGTGCCACCGGTATTGTGTATACCGTCAGCTAGTGTATTTTTAACGATATTGTTACTAATCACACCATTTTTACCTGTGTTAAAAATACCAACTGATGATGCTCCATCAATTTCTACATGCTTAATAGTAAAATTGGTGGCACCTTGTACAAAAACTCTTGCACTTTCATCAGTAGAAAGCCTTTTTACTACTGGAACAGTTGTCAGTTTTATTTTGCTTAAGTCAGCCCCGTCTCCCTTTAAAAGGATACATTGTTCATCTATATTGATGCAATTCAAAATTGATTTTGAGCCAGTTCCGGTCATATCAACACCATCAAGTGTTAAAATACCATTATAAATGAAAGTTCCTTCTGGAATATAGACTGCTTTACCTTTCTCCTTAGCGGCTGCAATACACATTTTAATAGCATCGAAATCATCTATCGCGTCATTTGCTTTAGCACCATAACTAACAATTGAAAGTGCATTTGGGGGTGTCTTTATTACTCTTGAACTAATAGGACAAGATGTAACGGGCATGAACATTGTAGTAGTAAATAACAAACTAGCCATTAGTTTTTCTAATAACATTTTCGTAACCTCCCATTTTTTTTATTAGCAATGTAATGGTTTACACACTATAATTTTAATGCTTAATATCACTTCTTACAATGACTCAATATTAATAAAAGGTAGCATATATTAACGTATTTTTAGAGGTTATGTGTTAAAATATAATTAATATATTAAATAATACATTTTATGGAGGTAATTCAAAGTGGTAAAAATAACAAAGCTTTTTCCAAAAGGCTATAAAAAAGCTCTTACCCTTAGTTATGACGATGGTATTACCCAAGACCAGAGACTAGTAAAAATTTTCAACAAATATGCATTAAAAGCTACTTTTAATCTTAACTCAGGTCTTCAAAGTGATAAAAATTTCTGGGTTAATAATGGTGTAACTATAAAACGCACAAATGAAAATGAGATTTTGGACTTATATAAAGGGCATGAGATAGCCATACATACTTTAACACATCCTCATCTAGAGGATCTACCAAAGGCGCTAATCATAGAGGAAGTATTAGAGGATAAAAAGAACTTAGAAGCGTTGTTTGAATGTCCTATCAGAGGAATGGCATATCCCTTTGGTACTTATAATAATACTGTAATAGAAGTGCTCGAAACCTTAGGGGTAGAATACTCAAGGACTGTTAATCAACATTCGAATTTTAGTTTACCAGAAAACCCATTAACTTGGAATCCAACTTGTCATCATTCAAATCCCAAATTAATGGAACTTGCGAAATCTTTTGTTAATACCAAATTTGATGCGTTGTCTCTATTCTATGTATGGGGCCATAGTTATGAATTTGACGTAGATAAAAACTGGGAACTTATTGAAAACTTTTGTGAATATATAAGCCAAGGCAAGGATATTTGGTATGCAACTAATATTGAAATAATTGATTACCTTAAAGCTTTAGAGAATTTAAAGTTTTCATCTGAACTCTCTACTGTTTATAATCCCTCTGCCTTATCAATTTGGATTGAAGTAAAGGGGATAGCAGTTGAAATCAAATCAGGTGAGTTGAAAAAATTAGCCTGAAATAAAATACAAGATACCTTTAAAACAATTTATGTTTTAAAGGTATCTCTTTTACATTATAAATACGTTTCTTAACCCTCCAATACTATTAAAGGCAGCAGTATTTATGTATTATTTCTTTCCATTCCTGAACATTTGTATCATTTCTTACCATTAATACTTGACCTTTAGATACAGAGGCGTGCTTAATAATAATATCTCTTGGACCTCTTTCCTCAAGAACAAAATCATCTTGCTCTGCACCAAAGAATATTTTATATATCTTTGGAACACTAGTAAGGTATACGTTGTCCTCATTTTTTATAAAAAAATCTGAGTTTATAATAAGTAATCCGCCATTCTGTACAAATAATATTAGAGCCTCTTCTAAATCGGGATCATATATTGCTTTAAATGGTAGTATAATAGTGCTTAATTTTTCAAACGTGTCCTTAGTAAATACAAACTCAATTCGTATATTTTCTTCAAACAAACTTTTGTATAGGCAGTTAATTAAATATTTAGAGTATACTTGCTTTTTCTCTACATCTGTATCCCAGGATGCTATAGTATAAGTCCAGGAACTATCAAAATCATACATTATTCCAACTGAATTGGAATTTTTATGTATATTATCAAGTGCTTTTTTATCCTCTGACCATCTTTTTACAATATTATAATTTTCAGTTGTTTTACCCGTCATTGTAATAAGTGCTCCATTTCCTTGCTCTTGTCCCCAAGGAAACGAGTTAAACTTGAATAGGAAAAACCATTCACAGCTACAATTTTTTACTTGCATCATTTCATTGCTCAGATTACTATTTGCTGAATTAAACTCACCCATCCAAAAATTAGAACCCTTAAGGCTTCTTGCTAAGTCAGAATAGAACCCAATTTCATAAGGCTTATCAGAATAAACATCTATCGCGCATAAGTCTAAATCCCTATATAGTTTATATAGATTTAGATTATCTCCCCATACAAACATATCAGTATTAGTTGTAACAATTTGATTAATAGAGTACTTCCTTATTATGTTTGCTTGCTTCATGCAAAAATCAATAATAGAATCAGAGGAGAACCTTGAAAATTCTAACTCTAAGCTTGGATGGTTTTTGGTTGTCAAATCGCTGGCATATTTATCTGGTAGCCTAATTTGATTAAAATTTTGGTAATCCTCAGACCAAAAATGATTACCCCATCTAGCATTCAATTCAGAAATGGTTTTATACTTTTCTAAAAGGAACTGCTTAAATTTCTTTTTACAGTTATCACAAAAGCACCTTTTTTGTTCCGCTCCAAGTTCATTATCTATTTGCCAAGCAACCACATTAGAATTGCTTCCATACCGTTTAGCTAATGCTTCAACTAACATTTCAGAGTGATGAATATAATCCTCTGAATTAAAACAATGATGTTGCCTAGCACCAAAATCGCTTTTTCTACCTTCATTATTAACGGGAAGTACGTCAGGATACTTTTCCACAAGCCAAATTGGAGGCACTGCTGTAGGAGTCCCAATTACCACTCCTATTCCATATTTGCCTGCCATTTCAATACTTCTATCCATCCATTCAAAATCAAAAACACCTTCGCCTGGTTGGATTTTTGACCATGCGAATTCTCCAATTCTAATCCTTTTAATACCAGCATTTCTTATCAGCTCAAAATCACCGGGCCAATCTATTTCATTTCTATATTCAGGATAATATGCTGTACCTATATTCATAAAAATACTCCTTTATCTATTATTTAAACCCATTTATACCAGTTGAAATAATTATGGTTGTACCAACACATCTTCTGCTATAAACTTTTACACCAAAGCTATTATCGAAATATATCTTTATTCTTTTATCAACATTTCCTATACCATATCCAGCCGATACAACTTTGTCATCATCATTCAATATATTAGCTATCATTTCCTTTGACATTCCGATTCCATCATCTATTATCTTCCACTTTATTTTGTTATCCTCAATCTTAACAATTAGTTTTATATTAATATTTTTTTTATCTCCCCACATACCATGAATTATTGAGTTTTCTATAAAGGGCTGAACTATAAATTTTATAGTACATAGATCAAGCACTTCATCATTAATATCATATGTGATATTAATCTTGTTTTTAAAACGCATGGATTGAATACTCAGATAAGATTTAGTTAATTCAATCTCATCTCTGACTCTAAATACATTATTACCTTTGTTTAAAGAATATTTATAAAACTTAGCAAGAGAATTTGATATTTTTGTTATTTCATCACTCCCAACTTCCATACCCAGCCAGCTTATAGAAGAAAGAGTATTGTAAAGGAAATGTGGCTTGATTTGTGCTTGAAGAGCATTAAGTTCTAATTCCTTCTCTTTTATTTTGGAAGTAAAAACTTCTTCAATAAGTAATTTTAAATTTTTAGCCATAGCATTAAAGCCTTCGATAAGCTTATCAACTTCATCATTTCCTTTACTATGGATATAAGCATCAAAATTTCCCTTCTCTATCTGCTTCATACTTTCGGATAATATCCTAATTTTCCTTGTTGATTTAATTGCAACAAACCATGCTAAAAGAAGAAATATTGTTGTACAAATAAAAAATACTATAATAACAATTATCTGAAAATTTCTAATATCACTATAGAATTCAGATTCAGGTGTAATATAAATAATTTTCCATCCAGTGTAATTTATGGTATCAAAAATAGTAATATATTTTTTTCCTTCTAAAGCTATAGATAATCGTTTCTCAGTATTAGTATATAATTTGCTTTTGTATTTTGAAAACACACCATCTCCTATTTTAGAATTTGATGAATCTAAGCTGCTATATATTAAATTGCCACTAGTACCAACTACATCGAACCAGCCGCTTTGTCCTGCAGTAGTCTTTTTTAATTGATTAAAAAATTTATCGGTTTTTAAATCTATTTTTAAAATCCCTACAATATCATCTGAAGGCATATATCTTAATGGCCTTACAAGCGAGAATTCTTCCTCTGTTGGTATTGTTTTTGATTTATTGGAGATCCAACGTATAGAATCATCGTTATCAATAATAGTTTTATACCATTTTTCATCGGATATAGAATCAATATAAGCAATATAATTATCATCAGAGGGAATTGTATAATTATCAACATATAAGGTTATTTTTGAAAGATCCGTATAACTCCCAGAAGTATATAATAAATAATTAATTATATTGTCCTGTGCACGCTTTTTTTCAAGTATATCATTATTTTTAGAATACAAGAGCTCTTGAAAATTATTATTTAAATACAGTGTATTTTCAAAACTATTATACAAATCAACTTTATAATCAATATTGTTTTTTGCTTGTACTAACCCTTGGGTTAATAACTTAAGAGTACTGGTACCCATATAATTTGAAGTTTTGAAATAATAAAACACACTGGTAATAATCATACATGTCACGATAGTAACCATGTATGAAAGCATAAGCTTCATAGTTATATTAAGATTTTCTAATTTTTTCTTTATATTCATTTGGGCTCACTCCATATAAATCCTTAAAAATATTGCAAAAGTAGGATATATTTCTATAACCAACTGTATTACCAATCTCATAAACCTTTAAGTCAGTATCTTTCAACATTTTTTTAGCCTTTTCCATCCGGAATTTAATTAAGTAATCAGTAAAATTTTTTCCGGTTTCTTTTTTAAAAATTATACTAATATAATTTGTCGAGTAATTAATTTCTTTTGAGATATCTGATAGAGTAAGTTTCATATTATATCTATCTTTCACAATCTTTAATATATTACCCACAACTTTTTTATTACAACCATCCCGTTTAGTAAGCAAATAATCTATTAGCTCATTAAATAAATTATTAATCAAAACCCTTAAATCATTTATATTATTGCATTTGAAAAGCTTATCCCAAATAAGAAATTCATCCCCATTTATTTCATCATAATTTTCGTGCATATCTATAAGCATTACTGAACATTTAGACAGCAAACTAATGCATAGATTCCTCATGTAGACATCTGATATTAAAGCATAATGCTCAAGTTCAGTAAAAAACTTATTAATATATATTTCTAAGTTTACTTTATTACATAATTGAATACTAGATAGAATCGTATTTTCAATACTGTAAATATCTTCAATGTTCTTTTTACTATGTTGAATATTTGTATCCTTGTAACTAATTATCTGGTTTGAACCCATAAAGAATTTAAAATTAATTGCATTGATGGCGCTATTGTAGGAAACATTTATATCAGATAATAAATTTACTTTTTTACCTATTCCTATAGTTACTTTAATGTTACATAGTCTATTTTCATTTTGTTGTATATCCTCTGCAAATCTTATAGATTCGTCATAAAAATCTTCCCTATTGTCCTTGGGATTTAAAATAGAACATACCATTCCTGATGACACATGGAATGAAATAGTATTTAAATTAGTTTTAATACTATTTATACATTCCAACACTTTCACAATTGTAAGATTTCGTTCACCTATACCTTTGTTCTCCATAATATTTTCGAAACTTTCAATATCAGTAATTAATATCAAAAACGTTCCATCAGAAACTTTAATGTTGAAATACTCTAAATTTTCTCTAACTTCTTTTTCATTAAGATTACCAACAATTAAGTTATTTAGAAAATATGACTTAAGTAGTGGTATACTTTTTTCTACTATTTTTTCCAATCTTTTTATTTGCATTAACTCATTTTCTTCGTTTGCAAATACATCTGTTACTTTAGTTATCGCATGCTTTAATTCATCAGTATCGATAGGCTTGGATATATAAGCATATGTGCCTAATTCAATAGCTTTTTTAGCATAGTCGAAATCTTCCATGCAACTTACTATTAAAATTTTAATATTTGACTTTATAGCAGATACTTTTTGTGCAAGATCAATACCTGAAATTCCTATAAGCTTAATATCCGTTAGTAATATATCCACTTTGTCATTAACAATATATTCGAGGGCTTCTTCACCGCTTTCTACAGCACCTATAACTATTATGCCTAGGCTATCCCAATCAATTAGATTCCTCAGTCCTTCTCTTTCTATTTCCTCATCTTCTACAATTAGCAACCGATACATGATGCATCTCCTTATATATTTATTTAACCTTACTATCCTTTAAGTCCTCCTAATGTAAGACCCTTTACAAAATACTTTTGTAAAGACGGATAGATACAAAGAATTGGTAAGGTTGCAATCATTATTTGAGCTGCGTTATATGTCCTACTACTAATATTTGCCAATTCCTTGATTTGATCTGGGTTAGCAGAATCAAAATTTGGAGTAATAACTAAAGTCTGTAAATATGTTTGAAGTGGATATTTGGCAGGGGAATCCATATATATTAATGCACTAAACCATTCATTCCAATGTCCTACGGTTACAAAGATTACTAAGGTTACTAAACAGGGAACAGATAATGGTATATAGATGTAAAACAATACTTGCCATTGATTTGCTCCATCAAGTAAGGCCGCTTCATCAAATTCTTTTGGTAGTTGTCTAAAGAAATTGAGTAATACTGTTATATTAAATGCATTCACAGTTCCTGGAATAACCAAAGCCCATATAGTATTTCTAAGCCCTGTAGCTGTTACAATAAGATAACTTGGTATGAGGCCACCACTAACAAACATAGTTATTACAAAAAACCATACCAAATAAGTTCTTCCTGGAAACTCTTTGCTATTTTTGGAAAGGGGATAGGCTGTTAGAATAACAAGTATCATATCAAGAGAAACCCCTAATAACACCCTAAAGATAGAATTCTTAAAAGCATTGAGGAATTCTGATTTTCCAAATGCATAAATATAGGAGTCCAAATTGAAGTCCACGGGCCATAGTTTTACTGCTCCAGAAGTAGCTGCTGCACTTGAGCTAAATGATATAGCTGCTACATGAACAAAGGGTAATACACATGCAAGCGCAATCGCAATTAAAAAAATGTGATTAAATACATCAAAGAAAATTTCTTTTTTAAACTTCTTCATAGCTTATCATCTCTCCCTAAAATATTCTATAGTCAGCAACTTTATATGCTAAATAGTAAGACGTTGATACCATTACTAAGGATACTAAGGATTTAAAAAGTCCTATAGCTGTAGCAAGATCATATTGAGCATCAACAATACCTAACCTATAAGTAAGGGTATCAAGTATATCACCTGTTGAGTATACAAGAGGGTTATAAAGATTAAACACTTGGTCAAATCCAGCATTTAATACTGATCCTAAGCTTAAGGTGCCAAGTAAAACCATAATTGGAACTATACCTGGTACGCTTATATGCCAAATACGCTGAAATCTACTTGCACCATCTACATTAGCTGCTTCATATAAACTTGGATCTATTCCTGTTAAAGCTGCTAGGTATACAACAGTTCCAAATCCGAATTCCTTCCATACATCAGATGCTACAAGTAAATAGGGGAATACCTTTGGTTCTCCTAAAAAGTAAATCGGTTTAACTCCCACAAAAGACAATAAAGTATTAACAACTCCGGTTGAAGGTGAAAGAACATCAATTAGAATTGCACTTATTATTACCCACGAAATAAAATGTGGAAGGTATATCAATGTTTGAATACTTTTTTTTAGACGAAGATTTTGGATTTCACTTAACAATAAAGCTATAAATATAGGAAACATAAAACTAGCAACAATTTTCATAGAGGCAATATAGAAAGTGTTAAAAATTATTTTAGTGAAATTTGGATATTTAAAAATATAAATAAAATTTTCAAGACCTACCCATTGGGAATGGAATATACCCTTTGCAGTATCAAACTTTTCAAATGCTGCAGCAAGACCAAAGAGAGGTCCATAATTATAAATGAGAGCTATGATGAATGCTGGCAATAGCATTAAATATAAACTCCATTGAATAGTCTTCCTTCTATTTGATTTTATCATAGTATTTACCTCCACCTACTTTCGATAATAAAATAATCTTCAAAGAGTGAATTAATTTTCACTCCTTGAAGACTTATAGAAATGTATCAAGTCTTATTTTTTATTTTTGTACCAAGTATTTACCTCTGAAGTTATAGTCTTACCACCAAGCTCATTCCATTGAGCTACAAAGGCATCAAAAGAATTAAGAGGCTTTTTACCTGTAATAATTTCTATAAAAGCAGTATCCTCTAAATTTTCAAGAGTAGATTTCTTTCTTGCCATCTCAGGTGTCTCATATCCTGCTATAACACTTGAAAGATAGGAATTATTTTTAAAATAAGTATTTTGAACACCAAATGTTGAATTTTCGCCATAGAAGAATTTATACATTCCCCAATCATTCTGATCTGGTTTCGTCCCTGCAGCCACAGCATCAACATATGCTTTAACAGCTTTATATTGTAACTTATCATGTGGTGTTTTTAAATATGATTCATCATTTTTGTCTATAGCATTAGTAACATTTACTTGAGTATCGAAATTAACTTTTAAAGGAGATAACTCTAAACTAATTGGTCCCCAACCAAAATAGGAATATTTATCATCGCTATGGAATTTTGCAGTATCAGCCTTATCTGGGTCATTAAGTTTGGAAGCTTCATAATTCATAATCTTAAATGCAGCTTCTGGATGTGCAAAACCTTTTCTAACGGTAATCATTGCACCTTGAGTTGGATCGGTTTGAACCTTGAAATCTCCTGTGTTACTAGCCATAGGCATTAGTGGGTAAACGTCCCAATCAACATTTTTTGCTTTATATAAATCAGGAAGTGGCCAACTTTCAAGCCAAAAATTACCTAATATTACTCCTACTTTACCACTGGTCAATTGTTCAGCGACTTGCATACCTGTTTTAACAGCAAATTCAGGGTCAATCAATTTGTCTTTGTACAAATCTGCAACAGTTGAGAGAACATCTTTCATACCTGGTTGTATTGAACCATAAATAATCTTTCCACTCGCATCCTTATTCCACGTTCTTGGATAAACTCCGAAAGCATTTGCGAATCCAACTAAATCGCCTTCACCCTCACCTATAATTGTCTTATCCATTGTGAAACCATATCTAGTTGGATCATCAGCTTTAAAAGCTTTTGCTATGTCTATAACATCATTCATTGTTTTAGGCTTAGGTAATCCAGTTTTAACAAACCAATCATGACGAATATGTACCATACGTGTGGAATCATAGAGGACACCACCGTTTGAAATACCCATCATTTTCCCATCTACAGTACCCCAACTTTTCATAATTCCGCCATCTTCGGTGTACCACTGTTTAAATTTAGGATATGCATATTTGTTATAATATTGTGTAAGATCTTCAATTTTATCATTAGTTAGAAGTTTATCAAACTGCGTATAATTTGATGTTGAAATTATATCTGGAAGAGCATTACTAGCTATAGCTAAATTAAGTTTTGTTTTATAATTGTCAACCCCATTTACAGTCCAAAGAACCTTTATATCGATGTTCAAATCCTCTTTAATTGATCTAATCCAGACATTGTCATCCACAGTATCCTTTGGGGATCTTCCAGTAGTAACATCGGATCCCATGAAAGCAATATTAACTGTCACAGGCTCTTTATATTTGGTAAATGGTCCATCTGAAGCATTACCCAGGTTAGTTTTGGATGTAGTTGGTTTTTTAGTTCCGCATGAGCTTAATGAAGTAGATACTACCATTGACAAGGCTAACAATAATACCAACGGCTTTTTGTTCATAATAAGTCCCCCTTGCATTTATATATTCTGGCTCTTTGATTCTAATTTAATTATAGTAAATGTTTACATAGCTTTCAATATCACTATTAATTCATTTCTATCCCTATTAATATCACTTTAAATTTTGAATTCTCCTCCATCTGTAAACGTATAGATTTGTCCTTCCGGCAAAACAACTCGTAATGGAATCCACTAAGATATTACCGGTACCATTACTACAAACCAATGGTACTCTAAATCAACTAAAGTGGTACTTATGAAGCGAAATAATCATTTACCACTAAATTCATGGATATAACTATATAGAGGTTTTATTTCAATTTCTTTCCAACCAGCTTTTAGTGGCCTTACTCCGAGTATATTTCTTGTAAATTCATAAAGAGGAAGTGCACTCCATCCGTGGCAGTCACTCCTACTCCTAGTAAAAT
>Ga0209125_1000340_pt1 | contig 65951 bp, 106 predicted proteins | sample BarGraIncub1131A_FD_184503 | JGI IMG/M metagenome (GOLD analysis project Ga0209125, IMG submission 184503) | Arctic peat soil microbial communities from Barrow, Alaska - Barrow Graham LP Incubations 11-31A (SPAdes) (version 2) | ecosystem: Environmental > Terrestrial > Soil > Wetlands > Peat... | reverse complement strand
ATCCGTTTATCAGCTATGGTAAATCCTCCGATGGTACCAGAGTTTAAATCCCCAACGATGGTGGCATTATTGGCTATTATCTGACCAGTTGTGCCATTTAGGGTCAGATTTGGAATAAATAAAGCATTATTATAGTCCACAGATGATACCCCAGATATAGTTCCATGTTGAGAAATAAGCAAATCATTCCCATCAACAGTTTTAAAAATAAATCCAGCTAAATTTGCCCCTTCCGCCAATAAAGTTCCCGTGGCTATTGATTGAAACGAGCTCCCAAATGGCCTCCAAAATTCTGTTTCAGTTGGCAAATGACCGATAAATGTATCATGAGTTGGAAGGGACACATACCATGTGTAAGAACCCTCGCTGCCATATCTTACTACATCTGTTCTTGCTTCGCTTCCGTTATAAGTTATAGAGTCAGAATATTGTCCCTGATACGGAGAGGACGGGCCTTGTACCCCCTGATCCCCCTTAGCCCCCCGTATTAATGACCACAAGTATAAACTCTTATCTGTATTGGGGGTAACCGTTAATTGATTATAAGACAGTCCTACATACATAGTATTTTCCGTCGGAGTTCCGTAGTTACCAGTACCGTCAGCAACATCGGAATATCTTATCCAAGTATATTTAGTTATTCCGTCATCTCCTGCTTGCCCCGGTATCCCCTGAGGCCCCTGTATTAGTCCACAGTCGACCCAATAAGCACCATCCCACATAAATAAATGCCCCGATGATAGCCCATCATTAATAACTATTCTGGCGTCCCCAACGGTATTTCCTGTCGGAGGAAGATCCCCCTCTGTCTCGACGGATGGTTTTATATTTACAGATGTTCCATTAGATCCGTCTGAAACCACCAATACTGTTTGCGAATCCAATACGGCATCAAGTTCAGAGTTTTCATATAGTTTAATTCTTATTGCTTTTTGCCCAGACCCGAAATTAACAGTGTAGCTTGTTTGGGGGTGTATAGGGGATTCCAATCCCTCCCATATAACGCCGTCTGATGAATATTCAAGATTAATATATCCAGAATATGACACCTCGGTAGCCCCAGTGGTCTTGTAAAATGAAAATACTACGCTGCTTGGTGTAAAAATCCCGTCAGTACCGAGAATCGTGGAGGAAGTTGATGACTTTATCGAATATATTACCGCATCAGCTCCAGCAACCCCCGCCTTAACCTTCCCAATTGAAAATATCCTCGTAATAGTGACCCCTCCGTAGGTTCCAGTTAAAGTCAAAGATGCCGTGTTGTTAACTGCCGGAAAGGCAGAAACGGAATATATTCCCGTACTCGCCCCAATTGTTCCGGTACAGTTGCTGGCCACACATGTAAACGTAGAGGACGACGTAACGTCTGTGGCCCCGTAATACATTTTAAAAACTCCCTGAGCCGGGGTAAAAACGGATACCACTCCACCGCTATCTGCCGCCAAAGTGCAGGAATCGTTAGTCAATACTCCATTAACGGAACTTAATCCAGTAGCCCCCATATCACCCGGTATACCCTGAGCGGCATATATATGCCAATATCCTATATCCGTGGGTTGTATACCAGAATCTTCGTTATCAATGTCGCAATAATAAGTAGCCCCTTCGTATTGGGTCAAATTACCAGCATAATATGCCAATCCCTCTATATATGCCCCCCTATCAACCGTAATGATACTTGTATTGCCACCGGCGTCCTTTACAAACGTTTGTTGAATTATGCCACCGATGACCCTCAGTAGCCCATCTCCATCTTTATTCCAATACATGGCTCGATCAATTTGATCTATTCCCCCGATTGTAACCATGTGCTCAAAAGAAATTCGTCCGAGGTCTAAATCTATCTTGCATAGTTCGTCCGCAGATTGCACCATCCCGGTCGTAATAAATCTACCGTTTATCCACGTCTTGCCATAGGTGATGCTATCACCCCTGGCATGAGGCGTACCATCAATTGCATCTAATGACGGATAGATTACACCGATATAAAATAAATAATATCCACTAATAGATTCTACCGTCTCCTGCAGCTTACTAACGTACCATTCGGCTGTCCCATCTTCTTTCGAGCATTGAACATATATATAATACTGGTCAAGAGGGTCTAAAATATCAGTTAATGGGTTATTAATATACCACGCGAAATCAGAATCAGGGTTACCGGGCGTGACGGTATGCCTGATCTCTCGATGCTGTAACATACCCGTGCTTAAAAATAAAGAATCAATTTGACCTTCATAATTGGGCTTAATGTCGGCTAATAAAACAAAATCCCACGATTTCGCACCGACTGAAAGATACAAGGTTTCGATTGAATTAGGCCGTATATTCGTTCCATCAAAATAATCATCTGTGTCGAAAATATTGTCCTTCAATCGGTTTAGGCTATGAACATTTCTTCTGGCTACCGTTTCTAATCTTAACTTGTTAGTGGTAGATTCGGTTTTTACATTCTCAATCTCATCCCGAATACCTCCGATAGTTCCTGGTACAGGCTCATTGCTTAGCGTAACCTGATATACTGGAGTTTGGCTTTCTCCATAGTCGACCATGACAGTTTGAGCTATAATTGACGTATTTATTCCAAGCTGAGAATCAATAACTGGGCATAATATTCCCTCCATCACCTGAGCAGAAACAGTAGGATTCTTTTTCATGTAAATCTCATCAAACCCCACTGAATAGACTACTTTAGATACATCTACCTTGGCTAACTGCGCAGTGCCATCGGAGAGAAGGCGAGACTCTGAGGCCGATATATAAGCCTGAGGTAGTGTTATGTTAAGGAGCACAAACCTATCAGCAGCAGAAGCATTAGTCAGCGTATCCGGCAATATTATAGGAGTATCATCCGTATTTCTATTGCACGTAAGTTTCCATACGGCGCCGGCCACTGGTGGATCTGAAAGTTCACATTTTGTTATTTCAAACTGAACCCCAGCCAGTCTTCCTGTAGTCATTGAAATGGTGAAAGTTTCATCTGGTATAAGATAAGTATTCGGGTTAAAGCCTAAATCTTTTATCCAGATATTAAACGCCGATTGGTCTTCGGTTAATATATCCGATACAGCCACAATCTCATCAATTCTGCCTACTGCTGTGTTTGTTATTCCAGCGGCTGTTAGATCATCGCCTGTTATTCCAACTATAGACGGGTAAATATCTTCGTTTCGATAAACTCCTTCCCTTATTCCATATACAGATGTATTGGCTGAGTCTATATAATTTTTCTTATAGTTAGGACTTTCCACATCTGAATATCCAGGCAGCATTAATTCTGCGTGGTACTCCTGGTTCTCAATCCTATTATAGTCGGCTGGTATATTATTGCTACCTCCAAATACCCTAAGTCTTGTTACCACAGCAGAGTCATCCTGTACCGTCCTTGTTATCTCGTAAAGACCTTTTCCCTTTCCATATTGAAACGTTGGCATACCGATCGGGGTGGAACAAGCGTAGCCTAAAGTAATAGTTCTTCCTACTACGGAGAAGTTTAGTCCAAAGGTGGACTTACACAGTGATACGGCATCCCAAACCTTTGAATCAGTTAGTGAAATGTCTTTGTAGTCAGTGGTTACTCCGCTGGCAATATTAACCGTCCACGCATCACCACCAGCATATAACCTATTAAGATTAGCCTGAATCCTATCCCTTAACTGTGCCAAATCTCCATAAAATTCCACAGTAGACCCGCCCGTATAATATTCATCGTTTCCGGCTAAAACTACATCTAAAAAATCGCAATGACCTAACTCCCTTTGGGCCGGAACAAATGTTAGCTCATAAGTAAAAGTGAAGGTCGATGTTTTTTTATCGGTTGGAATATAATTTAGGTAAAACTTTTCGTTAGTTACGGGATGTATCACGTAATCACCTATTGCAAATTCGAAAGGCGCGTTTAGGGGGAGACTGGCTTTTATAAACCTGTCTCCCATGAATTCACCGGAATATGTGTAGGATATTATGGCTGGGGAAAGAGTGGCGGTAAGGCGATATATGTTTAACATATAAAATGTATTAAAAGTCCAGTCAATATTCCTAATCCGTCAGATAAAAGGTCGCTCCAGCTCCAGGCATTACCAGCAGCTTTACTGTCACCATATTCCTTACCGATAGCAAGTCCAGCGGCAAAGGAGGCTCCATATAATCCGGCCAAGGACGGGATTAGACAGGCGGCGAAGTGGAGTATTTTATCCTTCTGTAATTTCATTTTTTAAGGGTGTCGGGGTCAATTTCTCAATCTGTAAAGCGGTTAATGTAAACGGCAGATTATCAGACGTAAAAACAATATCTGTATCTGACTTGATAGTTTGCTCACTTGCGTCCGTGGTGTCGGTCTTTTCGGTTTTGACCACCTCTGACACGTTACACAGGCAGTCACCCTTTGGATAACGTTTTACGATTTCTGCCTGATTGTAGCCATTAAAGTTTATAGTCTTTTTCATATTGTAATCTTTTTAGTCTTCTAGTTTCTATTCCTTTTAATACTGATGATCTCTTTGGGCTTATTCCTTTATTCCATGAAGTTTGCCCTAAATGGGATTCGCTCTGCCTCTTTAGCGTAATAGCGTCAACTATAGCTCCATATCTGTGACCTCTTTTTATTCCATCTATTAATCCATTCCGAAATAATTCTGCATACCCTATAAATTGAATCCTCCCATTGCTAAATACAATTTCTGTATTTATTATCATCGGAGACCTTTTATATTCGGATACATATTCAAATGTCTTAATTAAAGAACCGTCCATATCATACACCGATACGGCAATTGGCATTTGTTTTATTTTCGGCTCTATTGAATCCATTTTTGTCCAACTCCAGTAACATCCTCCACTAAAGTTGTATCCATTATATTCCCTTAGGGCGTTCCATAATGAATTCGTACCTACACCTAGTTCTCTATGAACATCCCTTTGTGACCTCCACTCTCTTATAAACTTACCATCTAATCCGTATTGGTATGTAGGAGTTGATACCACGATCTTTTGTTTAGCTATGTCCAGCGCTTTATCTTCTTTAGACCGATACCTTAAATTATGCGAGCTATTTCTCATCCTAATGGATGCCAATTTTCTCCATTCTTCGGAATGTGATTTTCCATACATGTGGTTTAATTCGCCCCGCTGAGCGTCACCTATCATTTTTGCTGTTTCGGTAGAATGCTTATAACCCTTTGTTCCTCCACCTTGGAGATTATATCCTACACCTTTTTCGGTAGTCTTAAATTTTTTAATAGCGAACTTCTCAATTGCATCAAGTATTATTTTTTCATTTTTATATGGCCTTTCATTTCTGTATAGAAACCTTATGCTAAAATTATCAAAACCATACTTTTTAATCGCAAAATCTAACGCTCTCTGATTTTTTGCTCCAAAATTCCTATATGTATTCATCCTGTCGGATACGTTTATAGACTGGCCTATATACATTTTTCCAGATGGGCTTGTGAGTAAATATATTGCGGATGCCATAATTAAACGACCTCTACTTTTACGTCCACAGTCATTCCACTCCCACTATTACCACTTGCAGTGATACGAATATAGGCATCCGTGTAACTTAGTGTTTGATCTACATTTACATCAAATACCTTCGTTGTATTGTTACATGATTTTCCAGTTATTAACGTCTCTAATTGAGCCCCACCATAAGAATACAACTTAGCCTCAATATTTGTTACGTTTGTTGTCGTGGTAAATTTTATTGATTTCGTTTTACAAGAATGCGCGATTCTAATCGACTTTGAAGAACTTGCGATATCGGTCGCAAATAGTCCGCTTGTGTACGTGTCGGTTTCGAGGTGGGGGGTGTTGGAGAAGAGGCGGATGGCGTAGCCCCTATTTAAGGATAATCCCGAAGCCTCCCCTCTGGTTATTGAACCAGAATCATAATAAGACAAATAAGCCTCTGTTGCCCACAATAGTGAATAAGCGTCCAAGGTCGAAAATAGCCCAGCTTCGGATCGGCTCCCTCCTGCTAACGAACTAACCCCACTCTCATTAGTAGCAAGCGCATTATCAAACCCACCATACAACGCTTTCAACTTCCCGCCTGATACCGTATTTCCGCCTAAATAATCTGACAACATCGTCCATTCCAAAACGGACGGAACGTGGTATCCTTTCGGTGCGTAGGTGTTGATAGCAGGCACAGCGAAACCGTTGTACAGCTTTCCGTAGATAGCACCGTTGGCTGCTGAATTGTCGTAATGCGACCATGCGGGTGTGCTTAATACCGCCCATGCTGAATCGTCTTGAACTTCGGGAATCGTAACCCCGCCAACATTCGACAATGTCAAGTTACTTGTAGCGACCTGCTGCGAACCGACTGCGATGGTTTCAATTGCGGGAAATTCATCTGCTAAGAAGCGGTGAAGGTTTTGGGATTCGTAAGCGGAAAGGGTGCGGGAAATTATTTGGAAATAAGAAATTGTGCCGTAAAAATTTGATTCGGCCACAGATATCTTATCAAATAACATAGGCGCTGTGGGTGCATTAACCGTGCCAGCGCATTTCACCCCGTTAATTGCTATATATCCATTTCCTCCTTTATATTGAATTTCAATTTTATTATCTATACCAAAAATAAGTAAAGGTGGGGTAGTTGCGGAATTAATAAGGGAAACACCTCCAGTATTTAAAACAACCCCTGCACTCGAATAATCAAAAGAAGTTCCAAGTCCTAAATCTATAATTCCATATCCTTGCGCTGGAATACAAGTAATATTTATGTTTAAAAGGATAGTCAATTCACCGCTACTCGGTATGCTTATTTGTTCAAATGTTATTGATTTCGTACCAGTTTCACCCTGTACCAACTTAATGCTCAACTTTTCACTCGGTGCAATCGTACCCCCCGCATAAAATCGGCCCCCTGTAATGGATGTAGCATCATTATTATTCGGTGATAAGTCGTAAGGTTTTTCAATATACCCGCCAGTTATTTTCGAGCCAACTTGCGGAACAAGAAGTATTTTAGTATCTGACAGTAAATCTTTATTTGCTTCAAATACCCGCTGCATGAACGCTTTGCTTCGGATTGTCCCGCCGTCAGACAATACCCGCTTATTAAAGGATATTTGGGGGGCAATGGCTTTTTCGTCGGAAATAATTGCTTCGTCAGCCGTATCCATTTGCCCCTTATTTATCGCCTCGTTATCAGCATCAGCCTCAGGGACTACAACATTTCCCGTAAATGTAGGATTATTTATTGGAGCTTTCAGATCTACAGCCGTCTTTAAAGCCTTTCCCTGTTTTGCAGATAAGGGCAGCGTCTCACTATCCGAAGTCAATGTATCCACCGTCTTACTCTGACCGTATGCAATTACATCATCAACGTCTATTCCGCCACTAACTCCAGCAGCAGTTTCCACTTCTAATTTCTCAGTCCCGATTACGGTGACATGATTTGCGGTATATAAATTACCGACGGTTTTTCCTACTGCCATATTATTTAATTGTTGTAAATCTTATTATACTATTCGTGTCAATTCTATTATCTCCAGCTACTATAACCCTTGGCATACCATTAAATTCAGTTACACCTCTAAGCCCGCCAACTGGTTCAAAAATAACGAAACTATTTTCTGCCTCCAGATCCTTTACTATCAATTCACCGGCCACATAGCTCCCCACCGTACCGTCACTCCACCACACCGTCACATCAGTTGCTATATAAGCCCCCAGCGTTCCATTAGGCATAAATACCCCGTATGTTACCGGGTTGTTTACTTTTAACTTTACAGAAAATTCTATTGTCTCGACCCCAGACCTGCAATTATAAGTAACATCATCTCCATATCCTGCGTACCTACATCTCTTGCCTATATTTTGATAAACGTCTAATATCGAAAATTCACCACCCTGCATGTGATCTAAAAAAGAAGATATAGCTACAACACCAGTCCACTCAGCCCCTTGATATGCTAAATTAATAGTCATTTCATAGGATTTAAAATACGGGATGGATGGGAAAAATTCTACATCTCCGTTCGTTTCAGGATCACTCGTTTTAGGCAAATCTTTCAAATCAGGGAAGGCGGGGCATGAAACCGACTTAACCGTTAATCCGGCGTCAGAGAATGAAAAAGCGCCCTCCGTTCCAACTTGTATGTATGTTTCTTTAAAGTTCTCCATTCAATACTGGGTTGTTTATCTTAAATTTAGCCACGAAAGATAATGCGTCAACATTACGATGATAAACAGCTTCGTCATTGTAGCTCATATATCTAAAAATTCCTTTTCTGCCGGTATATTCATCGTAAAAACTTAATTCTCCACCCTGAATATATTCTAAAAATCCCGTTATATTATCAGCTATTGAATCCAGTTCTCCTTCGTAAAAAAACTTAACTGAAACTTCTTCTGAGGCGTAAACGGGCGTAGGCGGTATATACTCGTCGTCCCCCCCCTCGTCTTGCCACTCCCTATTTGATATATCTTTTAAATCTGGGTACGGCTTAGGGGGAATAGACTTTATCCTAATCCCCCACTGCTCAAATATATCTATAGCAGGTAATCCTACTTTCTTAATCCAAAATGTTTTCATTGACAACAAATATAGTTAAAAAAAGTTAATTTGCAAAATGTTTAGTTAAAATTATAAAACCCTAAACGCTTTTCCTTTGCTGCCCTGAGTTATGACACTTCCGATCATTGACTGTATGCTTTCTACCATAACATTTGATGCCGCCATCTTAGCGTTTAAGTCTACCAATTGCGCATTAGCCTTGGTATCAAAAACGTTTATACCACCCCCGAGGTGAGCGTCAACCATTATTTTAAGATTGGCATTCTTCGCGCTTACATCTGCACGTATTGTATTTAAAAGTCCAACAAGGCGAGACGAGGTGGCTTCGGTTGTGCTGGGCACTTCACCCTTAAGGCCTGACGCGGAGGTGGTAGAAGACGTTATAGCTTTACCGGTAATAGTCTCCAGGTTATCAGCCTGTACGCCTAAGTTTTCTATTAATTTAGACCATGACTCCTTAAGCGCCAATTGCTCTTCTGGGGTCAATATTCCCCCGCTTTCGCTTGAGGTGGCAAAGTCTTCGTACCATTTCCTAATACCAGCATCCGCAGTCATGGAGAGGGCTGATTGTACCGCGCCCTGCATTAACTGCTCAAAAGTATCGGCAAAATCAGCGGCGGAACGTTTACCCTCCTTAAATCCATCAATAATAGAATCGGCAATAGTCTGATATGTTGTTCCTGTAAACATTTCACGGACTGATTCGAAATATTCGTCCTGGGCTTTAGCCAAATCCTTACCCTCGTCCGCGGCTTTCTTCATCAATTCATAGAAATCCTGTCCTGCCTGATCTAATCTACCTTCTGCTACTAATTTAGCGAGTTCTTCCACCGACATTCCAGCCAAAGTAGAGTATTGCGTTGTAGTACTATTTTTTGTCTTTGTCTGACTATATATATATTTTATATCATGGGCGGCCTGGCTCCATGACAAGTCCGTCTGCAGTTTTTTGTTTGCTTCTATCTGTTTTGATAGTTCATCTCCTTCCCGTTTATACCATTCAAGACGCGTTTCTGATATTTTTTTAGTCCAGTCATACTGTTTCCTTAGCGCTATATTGTAATCTATGAGTCCAAGATATGCCTGCCTTTGAGCGGTGGCTTCGGCTTTCAAGGCATCAGCTCTTTTCTTAGAAGCTGATGTGAATAGATTAACAACAGTTGTAACCACTGTTATAGCCGCCCCTATTATAGATAAGATTACAGAAGCTTTTTCAACTATACTTAATTGTACAGCGGCGGCAGCAGACATGGATGTTATTCCAGCAATGGATGTCGTGACAAAAGTACCGATATTAGATATGGCTGATATTATTTCTCCAGCCTGACCTCCCATAGCACTACCTATGTTATCCAACTCATTAAATAACTCTTTGGTCTGGTCTATTAACTCTGTTGTTATTTTTAGATGCTTCTTCCTCTTTTCGGCCAAATCATCCTCTGCATCAGTAGCCTCCTTTTCCGCTTTCGCTAATGACTTAAACTGAATCTGTCCGTCCTTAGCTCCGTCCGCAACAAGCATTCCAGACTGCACATTTTTAAGAGTTTTATTCTTATCGGCTACGTTTCCTCCTGCTAATTTAAGTTCTTCTGCGCTATTTTTTAACGCCTTGAAGGGATTACTTTTTATAAACTTATCCGTAGCCTCATCGAGGAATTTAAACATTACCTTTAAATCTTTTAAGGGTAATATTCCAGCAGCGCTTGTTTTTAGCCGTTCAAGTTCGTTAATTAATTTTTCAAGAGTAGAGGATGAAACTGTATCTAAATCCTGAAAAGCCATGGCGAATTCAGGAGATTTACTTAGCTTTTCAAAAGATTGGGTCATCAAAGCCTTAGCCTTATCAACACCAGCCTGTATTCTAGCTGAGTCAATTTGTGCCCCGTTTTCTGCTGTTCGTTCCGATTCTAACGCAGCTATGTCTGCATTAAACTTCTTCTCAATGGCAAGACGCTCTGCGGCATAATCACCATACTCTATTAATTTATCTTTAAGTAGTTTCTCAGTACTGGCTTTATTTTCAAGTTCATTTGCCAATACAAAGTCATCATACGCTTTTTGGTTTTCCGCATTAAGTACCGTTGATTTAGGTAAACTTTTCCTTTCTTTTACATAATTAGGATTATTTTTTATAAATTTATTTACTTCAATTTTATTTTGAAGTTCAAGCATATCCTGACCTTGCTTCTCTATTCGTAATTTTTCCTCATCAAATTTTATTTTTTGTTGCTGTTTTTGTTTTAAATAGCCTTCATCCTGGGCAGACAGTTTAGCATCGGCAAGGGTGATCTCGGCTTTTTCGCTTATATTTTTAAGCGTAAGCATATCACGCTCTACGGCTTCTTGACGTTTAGCTGATGCTGCTTTCGCTTTTGATGCGGCGGATTCAGTCCTTGAATTTTCTTTCTGGTTGCCACCTGCATATTCGGCGGCAAGTTTATCAGTGCGGACTAATTCTTTTTGCTTTGCTATTTCAGAAGATGTGAATGTTCCTAATTTAGCATGGGTCATAGCGTTGTAGTCCGCTAAGTCCTTTTGATAATCTTCTGTTCTGGATTTGGCTATTTCAGATCCGGACTTAGACGCTTCCTCTTCTGTTATTTTATATTTTTCTCCAAGTTTAGATACTGCGTCATTATATTTGAGTCTCCACCCGGTTAGGATCTCAGCCGTAGCAACCTCTTTTTGCCCAATAGCGGAAATAGTGGCCTCGGAAGATGCAATGGACTCATTCAATGATTTTAGCTTTTCAGCATTATCCACGTATTGAGATAAATTGCTTTCATTTTTCTTGCTACCTATGCTCCCGGAGGATGATATTCTTGGAGTATTTTTAACCCATTCCGGTTGAGTCTTGAATTTATCTATACTTTCATTTAATATTTTTTGCTCTTCCCTTAACTTATTAACTTGGGTTTTAGATGCCTCTATTTTTATTTTTGCATCCAAAAGTGCGTTCTTCTTCTGCTCTTCTGAATATTCCTTAACCTTTTTTATATTTATTCCTATAATATCTCCATATTCCTTCTCTCTTATAGTTGCCTCCGGTACAAGCTTAATCATTTCGTTTACAACTACGTCATGTTTTCTCTTAGCTTCTGTATAGGATTCGGTGTCTAATTTACCGGATTTCATCTCTGAGCCGAGTTTATCGTACTGCTCAAGCAATTTATCCAGGTCGCTCCCTGCGCTACCAAGTCTCGATGTAGAAGATGTTAATTCATCTATAATTTCCTGAGAAGATTTGGCCTCTTTATGAAATGCAAAAAATGCGCTTGTTATTAGCCCTATAGCCACAGCTACACCCTGCGCTATAGCTATATATAAATTAGCTTTAGTCGCCGCGTTGGCTACTTGTTGAGCCGTAGTCAATTCCGTAACAGCCACCCGCAGCTGTTTAACGGCGGATATCTGTGCAGCTATATTCTGAAAAAACGCCGGAACCATAGCCGCCATTTGAGCCGCCTTATACAACCCCCAAGTCAATATCAGCGTACCCAAAACCTTAATAATAGGTTCAAGATTAGTAGCCATTCTCATAGCCAAATCAGCCCCATCTTTTAACACGTCGTCCTGGCTCTTACCGAGTTTATTTAAAGAGATCTGATAAGCATCTACAAGATTGGATATTTTTCCCTTTAAAGTTTCGGATTGGATTTCCTGCATCTTATAAAACTTGCCTCCAGCAGAAGTCATCTCATTAAAAATACCAGACACCATAGCAAATGGAACTTCGCGCTTAGATATTTTATCAAATACATCACCGGTAGTAGTTGCTACCCCAGAAAGTGCTTCAAACTTCTTTGCAAGTTCAGCCACTAACGGAATACCCGCTTCCGTAAATTGTCGGAGCTCCTGACCCCTAAGCACCGATGCGGCTTTTACCTGACCATAGGCAAGGATCATTCTGGACATATCTACACCAAGACCGGCGGATACATCAGATAACATTTTAGTAGTTTCGAATAATTCCTTAGCTGGAACTGAAAATGCAGCTAATTGCTTCGCATAACTAACAAGGTCGAGAAATTGGAATGGGGATTTTACGGCAAGAGTTTGGATCTGCGTAAATATCTTGTCGGCGGCGCCTGCATCTTGCAAGATAGCTCGCAGAGAAACTTGCTGCATCTCGAACTGCCCTCTAATGTCAACTAAGGCTTTTACGAATCTTTCGGCCGCGTAAACAGAAAATAGCATTCCCATCTGGTTAGATAAGGCTCCAGAAAGCCGGACGCTTGAACTCATCTGCCCATTGGAAAATAGGAGAGATGCACCAAGACCACGGGTTGCGTTGGCGTGCTTAGTGGCAGTAGCGGCGGCTTTGTCAGAAGCCTGACCTTGCTTTCTTGTTATTAATTCCTGATCTCTATAATACGAATTTAATGATTTTATTGCATCACTACGCTTGCCTATATCGCCCGTAGTTTCAAGCATAGACCCAGTTAAACCTTTGCTTATACTATTATTTAATGCCTGCTTTTGAGCAGAAGCTATGCGGTTAGCCCTGGCTATTGTGGCCTGGCCATCGGTATCTTCTTTAGCCCTGATCTTGGATCTTCCGTCTAATATTTTTTGGACTAAATTCTCATCGGCGCGTTGTTGTTTGATTTTCAAAGCAGCCACCTTATCGGCTAATTCTTGCTCTTTTTGAGCTATTTTAGCCGAGAGTTCAATTTGTTTCTGAGCCGCTAATACGCCCCTTTCTCTTGCCTTATTTTCTTTATCAATACTTGTGGCTAAGCCCAAAGATGACGCTTTTATATCATCAAGTTCTTTTTTTAGTCTTACACATTCAGCTACGGCTTCTTTATATCCATCATCTACAGTTCCAGATACCACGGCAAGGCTCCTGGTCTTATCTATAACCTCGGATACATCCTTACTCATTTTCTTGAACGGACTCAGGTTTCCAGATGACGATCCGTTTAAAGCCTTTTCAACTTGGGCAGATAAACCCGCCATTTTAGTCTTGAAATCATTATCATTCAATCCTAATGTGAAATATAATGAACCTAAGTCGCCTTCTCCAGCCATGATTTTATATTATTATAATTTTATTTCTCCTGATAATAATGCGGACATGCTAACTTTTTGCCCTTGATCCGACTCACGTTTAAGTCTTGCCCTCTCTGCTGCGGCTATGTTTAACGCATCTACTTCTGAGAAATCCTCTGGTTTAAATTTCGTTTTTATAACATTCCCACTTGCATCTTTTTCTTTATGCTTAGCATATTTTATTTGAGGCAAATCAGTACTCATTAGCTCTATTTTAGCATTACTGAGAACGCACCTATAAATGTAAGCATCTACCCATCCAAATATAGTAAACCTTGGTTTTATTGCCCAGGGATATTTTTCTGCGAATGCTGATCTTGTACCAATAAAAGTTCCTGACGGTATTGCTCTACTTCCTTCTTCGTCATCGTCATCGTCGTCTCCATCATCGCCACCCCCAACATTATACACCAAGCGTAACTCTCCGATGGAATTTTTTTTTTGCCCTCAAGTATAACAGGAAAGCATTGGTCAAAAGTCCACTCCTGAACATAAGCCATCCATCTCCATTTAATCCAATAGAATAATTTAATCTTCCACATCTTGTTTAGTAATGCAATAGAGGCAAGACGATGGGGAATCGTAGACTTCTCTTTGATTATATTAAGAGCCTCAATCTCACTACCACTCTCAACTTTTACGTTAGAATCAAGCATTAATTTAGTGAATCTCTCCGTTGCATAAGGTTTCATGAATCCTACCATTACGCTATTTCTACCAGGGATAGATACTACGCTGGTTCTATCGTCATTAACCGCCATCAGTTCCTGTTCTTGCGCCGTTGTAGGTTGGTTTTTCGTCATACTATTTTTTTTAAATAATAAGGGGAGGAGCGTTTACCCCTCCCCTTGATAGGATTAATTACTACGCATAAGTTATGATTTATGCCAAATTACAAAGTCTGCCTCTTCCCCAACCAAACCTCCAGCGCCAGCTTTCGCTGTGATAGAGAATTTCTGACTAAGGGCTGTGGTTTTCAATGTGGAACCATCCATCCATGATACAAGTGTACCGTTGGTGATGATTACAACATGACCACTATCAAACTCAATCTTAGCCATCGTATTAATAGGATTAGCTCCTATTTTTACGCCAGTTGCGGTATGTGTAGCCGGAGCGTATGGGTCAGTATCCGTAGTTTCATACAGATATTCTAAAACCTCGACCGCTGAGTCCGGAATAGTACCAGTAAGCACAACAGATGCCGCTGTAAATGAAACATATACCGGAAGTGCCAACTGGTCAACATTAATACTGGCCATGGTTGGTTCTGATTGAGTAAATGCGATAGAGTCCCTTAGCGTATAAAACAATTCAGTCCAATCTGTTACCGCTGATAAGATCCCTACGGGTGCTACTGAAATGGAAACTATTCCACCAGTTGCTAATTCTTGTGTTACTGCCATGTCTTATACTAAATTCCACATTACTACCTCTGCACCTTGTGCGATACCGGTTGTTCCAGCCTTAGCGACAATAGTGAATTTGTGAGCAAGTGCGGTTGTTTTTAATGATGATCCATCCAAGGCAGCTGCAAAATCGCCGTTGGTGATAATTATAACTTGCCCTGATTCAAATGTGATTTGCCACATTTTGTTCAGAACTTTAATGTTAGTATTTACTCCGGTAGCCGTATATCCAGCAGGAGCGTAAGGAGCCGTGGTTGTGTTGTAAATAAGAGCCAATACTGCGGTAGCCGTGTTTGGAATAGTTCCCGTTACCTTAAAATCACCATCTGTGTAGTTAAGATAAATAGGGGCATCCAACTGATCTACGAGTATTTCAGCTTTTGTCGGTTCTGCTTGTGTTACAGATACGGAATCCCGTAATGTGTAAAACGTTTCCGTCCAAACAGTTCCAACCGCAATCTCAGCTTTATCGGCGTACTTGATGGATGTTATTCCACCAGTGGCTAATTTCTGAACGTGTGCTATTGCCATGTCTTAATCGTGTTTAATTATTGTTAGTAAATTAATAATTTGAACCGAAAAACCCAGACCGTCCTGTACCGTTGAGCTATTCGTATTATAATGGAACCTGTAATTCGTTGTGTTTATTGGTAATGTAGATATGATTGACTGGAATAAAGATGATTGCGTTACAGAATCTTCTATGCCACCAGTCGCATTTTTGACGTAAATGTAAATGCTTGCCATCGTTTCGCCCATCGCCACCTGGTCATCTATATTGGCTATCTTTATAACCATAAATTTAGACATGGTTGTAGGTATAGAACTCGGCCTGCTTCCGACAAATATATCATTACATATATTAAGAGTGGCAAGACTTGAATAGAGTGCCGCCCTTATCTTGATAGTATCGTATGATGTATTTACTGCCATTATTTTATTTTATGAGTTTTCGATATTTTAACTGTATTCATTGAAATAAATGTGAATGCGCCCCAAAGAACTGCCACTCTGTCACCTTTTTCTATGTATTTTTTTTCTATATTTTGAGCGTATTCTGCCCCAGCGATAAAGACTACTTCCCATGATTTGGATGAAACATAATTGTCTAAAAAATCTTTAGCATCCTTAGATCCATTATCATGTATTCCATCGCCTTGTAAATTCTTATATTCATCTTTTGACTGGCTCCAATCTCTATCAGTCCAATCCATAAAAACTACACCACCATCGTGGTATATCGCACACGCTATAGATTGCTGTAAATTTACAGTGTAGTTATCATAAGCATGATTTTCTCTTGATATTTCTATCGCTTCTACGCAGACATCCTCTAATGTCGCATATATAATCATATCCGCTATACCCTGGGCTTTTTTAATTCCAGCCTCTATAACCGATTTGTTATCGTAAGCCATTATGCTTTAAAAAATCCCATTATTATTGATGCGGCAGAAATTAATATAGCTACCGCGGCGGCTATAAATGTTCCCAGGTTTTTCATACCTTCATCCTTGCCACTCCCCATACTCCGGCTTTCACTTAGGCTTTTCAAGTCTGCTGAAATGCGTTCCAAATTCTTGTTATAATTTTCTGCAAAATTATCAAATCGCTTTTCGGCAGCTATTTCCGCCTTTAAAACAGCCTTTTCGCTTGCAGCCATAGCCACATTCACGGCTCTTTCTTGAGCATCAAGTGCTGATTTAACAGCCTCCTTTGACTCCTGTGAATTTTTATTTATAAGTTTTTCCAGAGCATTATATCGATCCTCAAAACGTTTGTCTGAAATGTCGATAATGGAAGTAAAGAATTCTTTTAACCCAACCGTCTCTACTAAGTTTTGGTTTGCTTTTTCTGCCGCTGTCATAGCTAATTAATTACTTACTATATTAAACCAAATGTTAGCTCCTAAATTACCTGGGTGCGCTAACTTAATTAAACCAGAAACGGTAAAAATGCCATTAATAACCACTAATCTTGCATAATCATCCGTTGTTATTCTACCCACCGAATTGCTATCTATTCTTAATATTAAGTCGGTCATTGTCTGACCGAAGCACGTTATAGAGTCGCCAATTTTTATGTTAAAATCGTAACTCGGAATAGACACTTTATAATCGGCTATTTTTACCCCACCTTTTTCAGAACCTCCATTATCTGGGTAAAACCTACATTCCCCACTATGTACCACCTCTGTAATCCACGTTGGCATCGCATTATTACCAGTATTAATTTGCCTTGTAATTACAAACGTATGCGGATATTGCGGATTACTAATAGTCATGGTAGTATGCGGTTCCGTTCAGTGATCTTATTTTAAGCCCACTTGTATATAGTGGGTCTGAATATTCTGCGTAAATAGAATTAGCTTCTTTTCTATACGCAGCCTTATCGGATGCCGTAAATGAAGAAGATCCTTCTGAATGTGACCACCCATTATCAGAGTCTTTTACTCCGGAGAACTGTGATGGTGATTTTGCGAAGTACATACAAATATCGGCATAGGCAAGACGCTGCTCTTTCGCAGTTAGTGTGCCCGTTTCTGACAAAGCCGTAATGCCACGATTAAGCATTATTGATGCTAATGTGGTTGGCGGAATAGTCATTGGAAATAAACCCTGGATGTATGCTTCGAATGTCATTATTTTGCTTTATTTTTAATAAGGGGCGAGGTTTTTAGCTCTCGCCCCTATTTTATTTAGGATGCAGCAGTAGCGGTATCCAAATACAACATAAATTCTGGAGTTTCAAGAACCGGAATACCAATAAATTTAGCTTCAAACTTCATTGCTTCTGCACGAGAATCAATGTATTGAGCTACACGCATCATTCCGTTTTCAGTTAAGAAAGCAGGGTTTGCGGCTGTAGCGAAAGCCAAAGAAGGCATACTCCATTGAAGAGTTCCAATTAGACCAGACTGACGAAGAACTACGGTATTGTCAGCAAATCCACGCATACTCTTGCGTACCATTGTTGCGGTAGCTGGATCGTAAACCTCAACGAGACTAACATCCTCTACAACTTCGATAGGAGGCAAACCGAGACCTACGATATACTGTTTTACAACCTCAGGCATCATTGGGATGCTTGCGATATTCCCAGAAGCGATAGTCGGATACAAATAAGTATTCACTGCCGTTTTAGTAGTAGTATGATTAAGCAGGAGTTCCCAAGTTGCCTTGTTCATTCTGAATACGTCTACGGGAATCAAGTTGTCAACAGAGTACTTGTACATATCACGAAGGTCGCCAATAGGATTAGCCCCGGAAACACTCCATACATATTTCGTACCGTTAGATCCATAACCTCCGGCTTTCTTTTTATTGATTGCTGGGATTTGGAAATCAAATTGCAAACCACGGATACCACCAGTGTTGTTCTGAACCGTAGTGGTAAATGCTCCGGTTGATTCTACCTGATATGCGGTATAATTGATCTGAGAATGAATACCTCCGATAATCTTAGCGTTGTTCACCAAGAATTTATCAAAGACAGGTTGCAATGGAACTTGCCCCCCAAGCTGCAAAATCTTCTCAGTTTCCTTCATTGACTTATCGTTGAAGTTAAAACCGAGTTTCATTACAGGCATGTCTCCACTGGACATTGCAAAACCTTCATTTGCAATAGTTGGGCCTTCTGCGTCAAAAGATACATACTGAGCCATAACTGGCAAACCCTTGTCGGTGGTAATTTGCGTATAGGTTTCGCTAATAGAAGCGTCTCCAAGTGCAAATGTATCTCTCCATTTTACTCCACCAAATTTATCGGCGAAGGCGGTATTATAAAAAGAATTAAGATTTTCATATCCAAATTCTTGCAGTGCATTATTAAGTAATGCGTAGCTTTGATAGCTAAGTGCTGGTGCTGCCATATTGTTTGTTTTTTATTTAATTATTAATCAATATAGCCAGAGTTTTGCAATTGACCCTTGAAGGCAAATTCCAAACACTTAATGTTATTCAGGATAACATCAGGAGCGGGGGGCATAGTGTTTTTATACACATATTTGCAACCACGAGCTATGCCTACCAAATTCTGAGTAGCAATAATGCTATCGTTAATTGTCAAAGAGTTCGGTTGGCAATACAGAGACTTAGTTGATCCAGCAGCGTCCGTGCTTGACTGAGCTAAGTAGCCGGCATTGGTCGTACCTACAGAGGGTGCATCGAAGTTAGCTTTTACCAACTCGAAGGATATTTCACCATCAACAGATGTGTCGATAGTGGAAGGTACAGCAAGAGATTTACCAGTTCCAGCCAAAGTGGATGGGACTACCATTACAAACTCTCCAGCAACCGGAATTGGTCGGCCTGGAAGAGCATCAAGTGTAATAACGTAAGATAGCGTGTCGGTTGAATCAGCGATAGCCTTTACCTTATACACCTTCAAAATCTTAGCAGCATGGGTATCAATATTGAATTCCACAGGAGATGCGGCAGGCACAATTTCGCCTTCCTCGAAAGTGTTGGTAATTAAACCCCCACCCTCACACTGTTTTGGAAATTCAGCCCACACAGGAACACCACCGCCAAAAGAGATAGTGCGCCGTGAAAAAGCATTATAATTTCTTGGCATTTTAATTAGTTTAAATTATTTTTAATTCGTTTTTACTTGGTTTTGGATGTGATCCCCATACCAGCAACCGCCTTATCAAGAACACTTTCAGTATGTTTCTGACCTTGTTCGGAAACTTGGCTTTTACCTTGTTCTGGTAATCTTGGCGCATGTCCGTCTCCATAAAACTCTGTCATCTTAGAATCAAAAGCCGGAAGTAATTTTTCCGCAATTTGTTCGTCAGTGAGAGTTTCGTCCAATGTGTCCGCAGTTGCTACGACTTGAAGTACAGGTTCCTTCGTAGCCCCTTTAGCTTTCATTAGATTTTTAATAGAGGCAAGACGAGACTGGTTTGCCTTATCCTTGTCTTGAGCGTCAAGTTTCGCTTTCATGTCAGATAACTGTTTTTCAAGCGGACTTGTTACTCGTTTCAAAATACCTTCCAAATCAACTGGTTCTGGTTCAGCCTGTTCCGTTCTTGGAACGTACTGACTTCTCTGTCTACTTGCATCAGCCTCGGTCTGGGTTAATTCAGCCAAAGCCTCATACTGTGTAATCTGAGCTGTAATAGCTTCTGTCAATTTGTCAGGATCCAAAGTACCCAAAGCGGAGATGTTAGTCTCAATTTTGTTTACCAGTTTTGTGATTGTTGCTGCTTTCAACCCGTACTTTGCATAAGCCGTTTTGACCGCTTTTTCAATTTCATTCATGTGTTTTAACTTTTATTTTAGTTTTTTAACATTGCCAAAGATAATCAATTATTTTTAATATGCAAAACTTTTATGTTAAATTTTGCAAAAAAGTTTTTTTTTATTATCTTTGTTGAAAATATATTGAATGATAGCTCAAATTTGGAGTGGTTTAACATATAAGGGTAAGCCTGTATATACAAATAAATATGCAAGGTGGATAGAAAAAGAAAATCTACAGAAGGCTCACGACGGCATAGAAATAACAAGTTTTGTTCCGCAAGAAGGCTTCCAGGAGGAGGTATGTTATTGTCCCGCTGATGTTGCTATAATTGGAGGAAAAAGAGGAAGTGGTAAAAGTTTGATAATGAACTTATTACCTGTTTATGGTATCTCAAACCCATTATTTTCATGCCACGGATTCCGTAGAGAAAAGGCGGATTTAGAAAATGGATTATGGGCTACAAGTCAGATATTATATCAAAAGATAGCCGACGGTATGGCGGATATGGAATGGAAATTCCCGTCTGGAGCCAGGATTACTTATGAACACATGGCTATTGAGGACAAGGCTGACCAGAGGTATCGCGGGGTCGAGATACCTTATATTATAATAGATGAGTTGCCTCAGTTTAGGATAGATACTTTTTTTACATTACTGGCGAGTAATAGAAATACTATTGGGATGAAAAATAGGTTTGTAGCCTCATGTAATCCCGTATCGTCTCGCCATTGGGTTCATAAGTTTATAAAGTGGTACATAAACGAAGATACCAAAACCATTATCCCTGAAAGGTCTGGAAAAATCAGATATTTCTATAAGTATGGAAAGACTATTGATGAAATATCCTGGGGTAATACAAAGGAGGAGGTTTATAAAAAAGCCAAAGGGTATATAGACGCCATCTTGGATGACGGGGAGGACTATAAAAAACTAATAGCCTCGTTTTGCTTCATAGAGGGCTCGTACTCGCAGAATAAAATATTCAAAGCCAAAGACCCATCTTATAAGGGAAGATTGGCCCAGCAGGGCGGAAATCAATCCGTAAAGGATATAAAGGGTATATGGGCAGATGATGAGGAGTCAGAAGCACTGCTATCCGCTGAGGATATTGAAAAACTATTTACCAATACTCCGCAAACGCAAGGGAGAAGATGTTGCACCGCTGACGTCGCGCTGACTGGTGACTTTTTCGTTTTGGGAGCATGGCAAGGAAAGCATCTTGAGGATTTTCTTGCATTTCATGGAGTTCTATCCGATCAGGCTGTTGATATATGTAGAAACTTCCTGGAAGTGCATAGTATCAGGGAGGAAAATTTTTTATATGATGAGAATGGACTTGGTTTGTTCCTAAAGGGATATTTTAAGAAGGCTTCTGGCTTTAATAATAAACAAGCGGCATCTAATCAGAAGATATGGAATAATCAGAAATCAGAGTGTGCTGAAAAGTTCATTCAGGCCGTTAAGCAGGGTAAATATAGTATCAATCCAGATCTCCGGCTTAGAATGTTTGCAGGAATGCCATTTGAGGACAGATTGCTATCTGAAAAAAACGCACTCCGTAGAAAGCAAAATGATAATGGCAGATTTGAAATAATATCCAAGCCGGAGATGAAAAAGTTCGTTGGACACTCACCCGATGCTATTGAGATGATATTTGAGAGGGAAGGAATAGACGACAAAAAAGGGTCATTTCATAATATAGGAATGCTATAATAATATAAAATACAATACGATATGGAAATTTACGACGTTAATGAGATCTTACTAAAGGCTCCGTTCAGGAGAATTCTGCCAAATCCCGTAGTCTGGTCGGGGATGGAAACTACGGATACGGCCAAAATTCAGGTTCCAGCAAGCATGGCGATGTACAGAACGATAAATCAGGATGTATTTTTGAGGGAGTACTACCCATCTGGTCATCAAATACTGAACCCGGCTTATTACCCTGATCGGCAGAAAACGGACGAAGAGGGCAAGACTTACATTAGTTACGTCCAAAGATATAGCTCGTCCTGGCAGAACACAATTACAATAAAACACCTAACGCACCTCACGGGTAAGCCCATTGTCTTCAAGAATGCGAATGTAGATTTACAGGAAAGTCAGGATAAGACCATGACTGCACTTAAACAGGGATGGATTAAGAAGAATTTAGAGGTCGGATGGTATGAAGCGGCAAAGTCAGTTAAGATAACAGGGGATGGCGCTATTTGTTTCTACCTAAATAAGGGTAAGCTGGGGTGGAGGTTATTTTCATACATTAACGATGAGGTCTTATATCCTCATTATGATTCCATTACAGGGAAACTAAAACTATTCGCAAGGAAATACAAACAATATGAAGAGGACGGGATAAATGTCGTAAATGAATTCGTTGACGTCTATGATGATGCTATGGTGACAACGTACAAACGTGATGTGGCTGGTGGATCTGTTGTAAAATTTGCTAAGAAGCTATTCGGTCTTTCCGGCTGGGTGGTAGTCGGTAGGCAATCTCACGGGTTCGATCGTATCCCGGTGGCCTATATGCGTGATAATGGAGGGGCTTGCTGGAGTGGAGTCCAGCCATCCATTGACGATTTCGAAATAGCCGTTTCGCAATTGTTAGAAAATAATCAATCCTATGCGTTCAGAATGTTATTCCTAAAAGGTGATAACATTGATGTAAGATACGATGCGATGGGACAACCGACGACTGTTCTTGGAGATAAAGAATCAGATGCAAAATTTTTAGAACGGGCTGATGCTGCGTCCACGTTTGAATTGGCGCTAAACCTGTTAAAAGAAAACATCCTCACTGGCTCGTTCACGGTTCTACCTCCAGATGTTAGCTCTGGTGGAAACCTACCGAGTGTTACTGTTAAGATACTCTACTCACCAGCGGTTGAAAAGGGAATGTCGGACAGTAAAGAGTACAACCAGTTTGTTGATGATATGGTTGCAATTTTTAAATATGGTTATGGAATTGAAGTTGGTAGAAGCGCGGAATTCGAAAATCTTGATGTGCAGGGAAGCATAGAGATTTACGTGCCGCAAAACGATAGTGAGATAATTCAGAATCTAAACGCTTCTGTCACCTCTAAGACCATATCAAGAGAAACGGGAAATGAACTAAATCCATATTCTGCGTCTAACGAAAAAGATCGGATGAAAAGACAGGATGAGTCTGACGCTAAAAAAGAGGAAGATTTGGCAGCCAAGAAGGTTGCTGACGCGGCGGCTAATAGAGGCGGCGCTGGCATGAACCAGTTCAACGAGAAGGAAGAATTAAATGCGGCATTGACAAAATAATTCAGTCTGGCCTTTTTGGTAAAAGTAAACCCCGCTATGTACGAAACAGCGGGGTTTTTGTAAATAAAAAGGTAACGATGGAAATTATTTTAGTTTTAATAATTCATTTTGGTATGCTTCGGAGGCATCGAGTTCGTTAATAAAAATTCCTAAATGCTTTTTCTTTCCGCTAATTACTATAGATGACTGCCATTTCCTTGATTTACTACTCCAGCATACTCCAACATATTTAGATGAGAATTTGTTTTTATCTTTTCTGTTGCCTAAAGACAAATTAAATCTATTAGTAACAATTCTAAGATTTATAACCCTATTGTCAGCCTTGTTTCCATTAGTATGATCAATAACTAATTTTAGCCCATCCGGGATGTGAGTTAGAAAGCTAATTGCAACATATTGGTGAACATTTATGGTTTTTTTGGTTCCATTTTTGTATAAAGTAGCAGTAGGGTATCCTTCGCTATTCAATCCGACTTTTAGTATTTTTTCTTTTTTCGCATAATTTCCAATTCCGCTGCGGGATGGTCGAGACAATGATTTAATCCTGCCTAAACTGCTTACCTCATAAATACCATCGTAACCACTTATTGATTTCCATGTCTCCTCTTCCATATTATTAAATATTATATTGCATTACCGAGCGGTACGTGGTGATTTGAGCAGGGCATGATCCTGCAACCTCTACAATATCAGTGTAGCGATCTACCAGTTGAGCTACCAAATCATGGTCGGGCTTTATTTTTCAATGGACCCCCCCCCGAAGTCTTTCCAATTTTCCGGTCGCTATCCGGATGCGTTGCGAAAAATCGGGAGTCGAACCCGCTATTGCGAGGCTTATGAGACCTGCGTGATTTATATATCCGTTTCACTCTTTCGCAATTTTGGAGTTATTAAATAGATACTCTCAAACTACCTGCCTTACGATGCAGACCTTGATAAGCTGTGTTTCCGTAAAATGGAAGTGACTTAGGTATTTACGTTGCGTTAGCCTCACGCACCCATTATTTTTATCCTTCTATTTCGTCTCTCATATTTTATTTTCCTACCTTGTGAGCCTTTTCTTTTTCTTTTTTAGAAGCGTCCATTTTCTTTTGGTTCTTGTCGTGATTCTTGTCTTCTTTAAAGCCCTTCGGGGCCGGATTTGATTTAGCCATTGTATATATTTTTAAATGTTAAAAAATAACGGCTTACCCGTTAGCAGTCTTTTATCGGAATTGCGCTATGAATATTAAGCAGATGCGCTTTTTACGTCTTATGTAGTTATTCTATCCGAGGTCGAGATTTCGAAATTCTGATACATTACCAAGACGGTGCCCAGACATGGGTACCCGTTAAATATCTGCACCTCAAAAAAGATCCCAGAGATGGTATCGATCCACCGACGTACGCATTAATTATGCGCTGCTCTTCCAACTGAGCTATCTGGGAATTTTACGGTTTAACCCTATATCCACCGAAAAGGTTTGACCTTCAAAAGTTGTTCAACAAAGATACAAAATTATTCTTTATCTTCCAAATCTTTTTGCAACTTTTTCATTTCGTTAAATTTCTCCTGCTTATTACCGAGCTTCTTAATGTCGTCCTCCGCCATCCCGAGATCAACCAGAGCAGCTGTTATTGCCTTAACCGTAATGGACTCAAATTCATTTTCATGAAGTTCATCTTCTGCATTCTTGATGTTGCCATTTGTGGCAGCATCCTCTTCATAAACATAAAGTAAATCAATTGATTCAATAGTACCTTTGTGGCACTCCGGATCTCTCACTACGGCGTAACAACCGTCTGCGTCAATGTATTTCACTACAACTTGACACTTATCTCCGCTCTGTCTTGTAGCTTCTGCTATAATTAACCCTGGTAGAATTGCATCCGAAGATACAGTGGTATTACCAATTTCGGACTTGCCGATAAAATCTAAAAGTTTGTTTGACATTATTGTTATTGTTTTAATTTAAAAACCATTGTTTAATCATTCTTAAAGGGATAAGTATCCGAATCGCAAAAATAAAACTGATCCAAAGATACCGTAAACACATATCCTTCGGAGTCTTCTACTATAGCATCTAATTGACCTACTCCAGATACAATAAACTCGTGAAACCAAAATTTTCCATCTTGATTTATTAATTTTACTTTTCTCATTGTTAATTAATTATTAGTGTTTGTTAATTTATTGTTAAAAAGGCAAATCTGAATCATCGCCTGGTTTGGAAAAATCTGGAGCAGGCGCGCTTGGAGCCTCGCTATCGGATTTTTTGCCGCCCAGCAACTCAATTGTCCCGTCATTTGACACTACGATTTCTGTAATATAATGAGTTACACCATCTTTTTCATACTTCCGGTTCGATAGTTTTCCTTCTACGTAGATTTTGTCACCTTTGTTAATATAGCTTTCTGCTATTTTAGCCAGGCCACCCTTTACTACGATGTTATGGAAATCTACCTTTTCTGGAACATCTACACCAGATTTTGTTTTAAAGGCTCGCTCGTTTGTGGCAAGACTGAATGAGGCTACTTTACCGCCATCGTCAAAAGTTTTAACTTCGGGTTGATTGCACACATTCCCTAAAATTGTTACTCGATTTACTGACATGTTACTTTGTTTTAATTAATTATTAATTTTTAATCCTGCTTCTTTATCAACCAGGACGCATAGTTTTTTTAAATCTTCACTCGGAATATCAAAACCAAGTCTAAGTGCTTTCAATATTACAATAATATCATCAATAGACTTAACTCTTTCAAAATCTATTACATAATGTCTGGTGTGATACATTTTACTTTGTTTTTATTTATTTGTTTACTTTTTTATTTTTAATGTTGCATATTAATAGGTTTCCCGGCTGTAGTTATCATAGTGGCAAATGTTGAATACTGTTTTGGTGCTGGTGAATTTCGTCTTTCAAGTTCAATGTGCATTCTGACAATATCAGCCTTTTTGCATTTCATATACATCTTGAATTTTTCTTCATCGGTCATTTCGACCACCTGTATAAAATTTGTCTCCATTCTATTATTTGTTTACTTAATAATTTTTCTTCCCCAAATTTTCCTCGTCATCCACATTCCCCTAAGGAACTCGATAGTGTCATATCCATCCACAACAGTCTTGCCACAGTCGAAGCAATTTAGTCCATTCATGCCCACGTTAAGCACGCAGAGTTTAATTATTTTCTGCTCCGATAACCCCGTCTCCCTCGATAGTATCAGTATCGCATTCTCCACCCTTTCCGTCTCCAGGTTCGGCTCCATCTGTTTCAGTTCCGTCGAGTCCATCTTTTAATTTTTCAGTGTCAATACTTTCAGCCCTCATTTCGTCAATTATTTTTTCCGACTCAGCGTCTGTTGTCACCTTTTGTTTAGAATCCATGTACGTCTTTAACCACTTTGAATAGTCAAGATAAAACTCAGGATTTTGAATCGATAAAATTGTAAATAGTTTAATCCCTGAGAATATTTCAGAAAAGGCAAGTGCATTCTCCCCTTCTGTGAATCTACCGTGCCATAGACTCAACTGTTCGCCACACCACAGCCTAAAATTAAAGTCACCGGACTTATGCTCAATTTTAACGCGCATATTACCTTCTTCCTGAGATACATAAAAATTACCGATTAGCTTACCCGCAGGCTTACGTTTACCAAAAAAATTGTTTTCTTTTTCTCTACTCATATTTTTCTATATTAATTGGACTTCCTTTTATAAATCTTAATAATACCCTGCAATTCCAGTCTCCGGTTCCTTTTTCAAACGCCCGGTCTAAATCGGATTTTCTATATGGCATATTAAACGTTTTTCCGTTTGCCGTAACCTGAATGTGCCAAATGTCTTCTTCGTTAATTGGTAGATCTATTGATAGGATACGAGGCTTTATTCGAGATGGTTGTTTTGCCATTAGTTCATTAGTTCTCTAATCTTTCTTTTAGCATCCTCTCCAATCCATGTATTTTTCATAGTACCGTTTAGCCTCCATATCAACATTAACATGCTCCCTACATATTCGACGTTGTACTCGTTATGAATTAGACCTTCATCTCCGCTTATTTCATCGAAAACTATTGACTTAAATTTTATTGTCTTTTCTTTCATAATATATCGTTAAAAAATAATAATGCTTTGTAAGCAGATAGTCCACTATTTAAGCAGTCTTTAAAATAGTTTAAATTTAAATCTATCTGATTATTTGTGTAATCATAAACTACATAATACTGTATATACTCTGTAGTTGCATTGCAATACAACTGACTTTTTACGTCTTTAATATACTCCACAAAAGTGCAATCCATTCCGCAAATATAAGTATTAGTTTTCAATCTCGCAATAGTGTTAACTTAGTTTAACAAAATAATCCCGGGGCTTGTTAGTTTAACATTACCCCATAATTCTTCGCAATCCAAAATATACTACCGATTGAAGCCTTTTCGCGTCCTTTTAAGCAACTTCTCCACTGCTTCTTGCATTCACACACCTTAAACCCATTATAATTGCGTGAGATGGCCTCAAAATAAGCGTACCCGTCTTCTGCGAACTCATTTGCAATGCCGGTTCCGATTTTAATCCAGTCTTGTCTAACCTGGGTTATATCTACTCCGATTTCCTCGATTAGACGAAGTAACTGAAAAAATCTCATCCTATCTAATCCGCATCCGTACTCATTTTTTTTGTCACGGATAACTTCTGTATCCACGTGCCTGTCGGTAACTATTGAAGCGTCTCGCCTTATTATTAAATCGTCATCAATAGTATAACCCCTTAGTCTGGATGGGTCTGAGCATGACCGGTCTATATCAAAACCCAGCTTAGCCTTTACATCCAACGCTATCCAGTCGAAATGCTCTTTATGGAACTGAGGCTGGGATACTTCGACTAAAAAAAAGATACCACGCTCGGAGACGCTCTTTCCGATTAAGCATGAGTATGGGAGTAGGGATATATCTCGCTTAACAGACGGTATATCATTCTTTCCGAGTTTGTCTATATCCATGCAAATAAAACCGGAATGGGATATTTGCCTCGACAACAGTCGTTCAGAAAAGCATCCACTTGGTGTTATACATGGCAATGTGGCCTTGATTTTATCCCTAACTTTCTTATCCCCGGAAGACCTTATCATTTCTACCGACCCACTCAATACCGAACTCGTTTTAGTAAAGAAGTCAAGTATTGGTATAGTCCTCAGCGGAACCGGGTCGTAGTAATTACGAAATAAAGAAACGGGGAAAGATAGGTCAATCATTGTTGCTCAGGTATGGAGACATAAGACGACGCCATCAAGAATTCATCCATTAATTCAGAGACGGATCTAAATCCCTTCGGTGAAAATTCACCATCATCGTCAAAAGTTGATTCTGTAAATCCGTATTCAATAATATCATCATCTTCTGGAAATGCCGGGCGTGATGTACCGAGTAGTTGGTTTTGTGCTATATAAGCACCGAATGCGATTGCAAATTCTTTCATATTGATTTTGTTTAGTTATATATTCTCTCTTCTTAAATTATTTAACGCCCTCCCATTCCTAAAAACTCGCCTCTCCATCATTTGAACCGTATGGACGTGTACTGTCGGGCAGAACCTTGATTTATAAATTTTTATCATTGTATCGATACGATACATAGGTTTGTTTATTTTTGATAAGTCTACGCTCGGTAATACTACACCGGCGGCCCAGGCTAAATCAATCTCTCCTATTTTGTCTATCATGTCAACCATGCAAACGCTGGATGCTCCACTCAAATCCATAGTTAATGGGTAAAATATTTTTCCGTATTCCCATGATTCAGAATTCTCCAAAAACCAACGCTTAAACTGTATGTCATCATCTCCATGATTACCGAATCCGCAAAGGATTACCCGTCTATTTAAAATGCTATAGTCTGATAGTTGCCTAAAAATAGTTATAAACTGGTTAAATGCATCAGAGGAAGATTGAAGCGATTCAAATTCTCTCATAAAAATAGAACTTCCATTTATCCATTCTTCTGAAATATGGCAAGACTCTGGGGGTTTCCACATTACGTCAAACTTCTCAAGTAGCCTCTTTCCGTCCATTAATTTCCCAACAATTCTATACGGATGACTCGTGTACGGGTCTTCGCTGGTTTTGTACATTTCGTAAAATAATATACGCTTTATATTTATGTTTATATCTTTTCTACTTTTGTCCCTCAGAACTTTTACCCCATCTATATGATCTTTTGCCATTTTACATCGTGTCTGCGTCTTCGGCAACTATCTTCCCAGCTTTTAACGCCTCGTTAAATAAATTACAACCCTCGCATCTATTTGGTGCATAAATCCTAACTGGATCACGCTCGCTAATTTGTTCTTCTTTTTTAAGACCGTTGATTACGGCGATTTGGCCGTTTGCGGCAATTCTATTCGCTTGTGTTGCGTTTGGGTCTTGAGCTTCAGTCAGTAGTCGTTGCAATGTGGCCTCTTTAGAGAATGGATCTTGTGCCTCACCTGTGGCGGTACGTGTTACCGAAGCGGCTCCTCTTAGCTTCAACTTTGTCTCTGAAATTCTGGTCTTTATGTCTGAGCGCTCTCTAATTAGTTTAGACTCTTGCTTAATCTTTCCCTCAGACATATTGCGGGAGACTATAGCATTTATAGCCTTATAGACATCAGATTCTTTTGCCCATCCGATTGCAATAAGATCGGAAAAGGCCATGTCTTGGAGGGTCATTTATGCTTAGGCTTGTAAGTTACTATTAATTTAGATGGGGATATAAGCCGTGGAGCAATATCATATACATATGTATCTTCAAAAACAGGAGTAGTTTGTGTTACATTTATTATTTCGTAATCCTCGTCAAGGTCTTTTTTAAATTGATCCATCTCAGATAGCTTAGGCTTAGTTAGATCTTTTAGCCGCTTAATCATTTCGTCAGCCTTCTTTTTGTCATAGGTAAGCTGTTCAATCTGATCTGTCAGTTTTTTTAAAACCTCCGCATATTGCTTTATGAATTCGTCAGATACGGATAATGTAAAATACAAACTGCCAACTTCTGGTATTTCTTCCACCACCTTATTTTCTTCATTCCAGCGTTTACCTTCTTTTTTTAGTGCGCCAAAAAGTTGTTGTTTTTGCGCGGAGGAGGCGTGACCGGAAATCTCTCCAAATCTACAAGCTGGTACGGATTTGTCAGAAGAGAAACCACCAGAAGGATTTATGAAAAAATGTTTATAAGCCATTCCTGTTATAGGACTATATTCTCTAAATATAAATATATAATCTCCGAGATTCCCTTTAGCCACCAGCACATCTCCCTCTTTATAAATTGGTTCGGTAATCTCGGAAAGAGCATATCTATGATTAAAATTATATTTACGACCGTGATCATGAGCGTCGGCTTGGGTTTTAAATTTTATAGCATCATCAATTCTGTTAGACCAAGATCCAGTACTTGCTTTATAATGTGGACCGAATGTGCCAAGCCTGGAGCCGTCGCTACGCATCACCCAACTCTTTTTTTCGTTTTTGTTTTTTGTTTCCATATCATTTTCTATTTTTGGATTTTGTAAATATTCTCGTTCAAAATACATAGGATCAAAAGTCAGCCTATACGTCTCCCTTTCAGAGCATCCAACGGCAGACATATTAGCCATCATTGACCACCATTTATTTCCGGTAATCGGATTAATTTTTGCTATTATTTTTTTCATGTTGTTGTTTTTTTCTTTCCCCAAAGATACCACATTTTTCCCACTCCCACAAACTCTTTAACCAACTTTAACTCTTTATGGACACTCATCCTCTTCCGCCTCTTCATCCGTAGCCCCTTCCGTCCAATCAACCTCGACCTGATTCCACACCCCATCCGCTATTGGCTCCTTAGCGTCCCTCTCCACGATATTTTCCACCACACCCCCAACGATATTATCCCCGTCCCTACCGTACAACATTACCCCATATTCCTCTAACGAAAAATTCCCAATCGCCCTTGCAAATAGCTTTCGATATTCATCCATGATCGGCAACTCGTAAACCCCATACTCAATCGAGGCCCGTCTCCCGCATGCAAAACCTTTTTCCTTTAATTTTGATCCCAGCTTATTAAAACTAAAAGCCTTTAAGCCCATCGTTATACACCAGGATGTATATGCCTCATATATCTTTTTAACCGGCATAGTATTTGGTATATGCCCAATATACGCAGGCCTTGCTGAGTATCTGTTTTCACGCAAGAATCCTAAAATTGAGTTCGATTCTATCTCGTAATCCTTAACTCTTGCGGCTACCTTTTTACTTGTTGTGAACTTATAATCATTGTTAATCAGCCTATCCCGACCCTGTAAAATCCAATTAAGAATTCCAGGATATTCTTTCGACAACTTCATGTGTAGTTGCTTGTCCTGGTTCTCCTCGGATATAGTTATATCCATAGGTATTATTATTAGTCTGCGAGAGAATCCGTAAGTTGAATCTACGGTAATCGGTAGCTCGTTTGAGTTGCACATAAGTATCGGGAGGTTTGATGCCATAAATGATCTACCATACGCCCGTCTTGCGTCGGTTGGCTCTCCTGAAACTATTGTTTTAAATTTGTCAGATGAGAATTCTTTTTTACCAGCATCTGAGCAGTAGTTTAATAGCTTTCCATCGCATTCTGCCAGGGCATATAGAGATTCCGATGATGTACCAGCTAACCTTGATACATCATAACCAGTAACATTGTTTTCCCCTAATATTCCGCTTATAGTCATATAAATAACACTCTTGCCATTTGACCCTCCTCCGTGCAGGTATAATATTTTCTCAAGTTTCGTTGTTTTACGGTTAATAAAAATGCAACCCAAATACTCCTGCAAAATGGCTCTTGAGTCTATATCGGGCAAAACCTGCTCTAAAAATGAAATCCACTTTGGACATGTGGCGTTTGGGTCGTAACTATATGACAGGCCATAGATGCAGTTAGATTCCGGGCTGAGTTTACTGGTTTTACCCGTGCTTACGTCTAAAACGCAGTTCTTAAAAGATATGATCTCACGTTTAGGTGAAAGTTTGGTATGTAGTACGCTTCGTTTTACCATTTGTATCATCCTTGGCTCGCGTTTTAAAATATCGCCTGGCCTAAGTCCAACACCGGAAATCAGCAATTCTGCCACTGTTTCAATCTCCTTTTCTTCAAGTTCCACCCAAAACCCCAACTCTGGATTCCACCAGAATTCCGTGCCTTTATGTGTGGCAAGATTTGATTTTAAAACAGAATCTCGGAGTAAAAGCCCAACAGCACCGCACCTGTCATCCTTGTCTCCAATAGCTAGTGCCTTCGCCATTAATCCTATCGGTATATGTCCTGATATTTCCTCAGCTATTTTTTTAGGTCTATCTTCGATCATAATTTGGCGAATAATGCGTTATTAACACCCATAAAGTCCATCGACACTATACTGCCATGTTTTATTCCGGCGTAAACCGTTGAAGAGTTTGAAATTTTATGGCTTGTGAGATAGCCAGCTAAAGTGTATAAAACTACCCCCTTCTGATTATATAATTCATTCCAAGTAATAACACCACCGCCTTTTTTACGGAACATACCCGGCCTATTCCTTATGATATGATCCGGTATTGATAACTGTATGGAAATCAATACAACCTTATTCAAATCCTTATGAATATTAAATACGACGTATTCGTTATCCTCCAAGTAGGCAGATTTTTCATACAAGGCAGTTGGTGCTTGTCTAAGCTCGTCCGGCCAACTTGGGCCAATACGATAATAATTTTCGCCAAGAATATTTTTACGTAAAACAGAATCTCTGGGTAATATAATTTTTTCTGATGGTGTTTTATACGCTAACTTCAATGCTGGCATAGTGTACAAAGGCTTAGAGTCAAGGAGTATCATCCCTTTTACTTGAGGACTAAGGGGTATTTTAAGGATTGGCATGGGTAATTAATTTTGTGGGACAGCAAAGATACAAATAAAAAACGATATTAGAAATACTTTCTAGTATTTTCAAGGTACAATTTTTGATAATTCATTTTGGTACGCTTCTGCTGCGTCAAGTTCGTTTACAAAAATTCCTAAATATTTTTGTTTTCCATCAATTGCTATAGATGAAACCCACTTATTTGATATCTTATGCCATGATACCCCAATACTCTGCGACGTTAGAATACCCTTATCTTTTCTTATTCCTATGGATAAATTAAATCTATTTGTGACAATTCTCAGATTTTCGACCCTGTTATCAGTTATTATTCCGTTTATATGATCTACAACCAATCTATGACCATCTGGAGTATGGTTTAAGAATGCGATTGCAACGAGCTTGTGAACCTCTACATATTTTATATATCCGTCTTTGTGCAAACTTACATGTTGATAGCATTTGCTACTCAATGGTATTTTTAAAATTTTTTCTTTTCTAGCATAATTTCCACGGCCATTTCTAGCCTTCCGAAGACACGATTTTACCCTTCCTAAATTACTAACTTCGTAAATACATTCAAATCCCTTGATAGGTAGCCAAATTTCTTCTTCCATTTTATTAAATATTAATCGGCACCAAACAACAATCCAAGGCGGTCAGAGTGCAAAGTCTTACCTTAATTTGTCGGATGATGCCGAAATATAAATTGTTAATGGATTTTATCATTATGACCTTTTTAAAACTTTGCGTTACAAATATAATAAATTAAATCGAATTAACAAAATAAAAAATAATTTTTTTTCAAAATAATCCCAGTTAAGCCACTGAGACGCGCACGGAAAGGCGAGACTGAAAAGTCTACTTGTAATAACCACACTCTAAAAAGTAATCTTTTGTCTGTTGGTAAGTCATAAATCTATCCGTTCCGGTTGGTGGTAATTCAATTATTGGCATTCCGGCATTACGAGCCGCGGTTAATTCTGACGCAACCCCTGATGGGATTTTGCCACCAGGAAGAGATCGGAAGGCGAAGATGTCACAACTTTGTGCCAACTCTCTCCAAAAACCCATAGGCATACCATAGTATAGGTAAATATCTTTTTCTAATTGATATTGTTCTTGTATTTCCGGGTCATTTGGATTTAACACCTTAAAACCCATTTGGTTTAACGTGGATATATCCATCCTTTCTATTTCACTATCATAAGTACACATAGCGTGGGCGTAGTAAACTGTTTTTTGTTTCATTTTTCAAATTTACATTAAATATTTCTTTTTAGCAATTTAACATGAATGGCAAGACTTTCTGCTCCTATCCTATCACCCCATCTATCTCCTTCTCTCCCTCTTCTGTCAACTCATATCTCACCACATTTCCTTTCTTTCCAGCCACTATCCACCCCTCTTTTTCCATCCTCCTTGCCGTTACTCCGCTTACTGCCATTTGTTTTTCCTCAAACTTTCTCAGCCAGAAATGTCCATCTACTAATACTAAGCGATGTCCGTTTCGGATACGATCCAGTACTTCGACTTGAGTCCATGTTGGGGGGTTTGGTTTCATAATACTTTTATTTTTAATCTAACCCCATCACTATATCTTTTATTATATTCATCCTCTATAGCTCGAATTGTTTTTAGCCCGGAGATCTGCTTTAGTCTTACTAGTGTCTTTTTGGTTATATATGTATATTTTGTTACGTATTGAAGCTCGCTAAGTTTTTCTATACACGCATTTATGTCAGAAAGTGGGTCACATTGTTCCATAATTTATTTTATTAGTTCTGGGTTATCGTGAATATTTCCAATCACCGCAAACTCGGATGGTGGGTTAAATTGAGTCCATCCATTTGAATTACTTTCTCTGTATTCAAATTTCATCTCAAATGCTAAAATGTAATCTTTCTTAAACTTTACAAACTGAGCTATAGCCAGTATATCCCCTTCAAAAATCTTAATCCCGTTTTTATCGGTTAAACCTGTGAATTGGCCGACTGTGTCAGGGGTCACGTCGAATCCACCTAACGGGTCACATCCACTTCCGGCATAGGCAAGGTTTTTCATAATAGGCAAAATATACATATTGCCTTTTTTAAAGCCAACACCGTGTATTAAATCACCCTCCACCCATTCTCCGTCATCTACTCGTTTTCCTCTAAACAAAATCTCTCTTTTCATGCTATGTTTTTTTTCTTTCCACAAAGATACACCAAAAATTTCACCAATACAACTACTCTCCTATTTTTTAACACTAATTAATAGAAGATGGCAAGACTTGAAAAGGTGACCATTTTTGCCCAAATTTTAGCCTCTAATACCGGCATATAATTTCGGTACGGTTAAACTACGGTTAAATCTTGCATTTTTCATCTCTAATAATCAGCGTTTTAACTCAATTCATGTAACAACTAGGTACTACGCATCATCTTTGTAACAACTTTGAAAGTAAATGCTAGTATCAATTAGTGCTACTACTCAACGTTTTAGTCTTTTTTACGCAGCTCTTGCACCTTTGCACCCGGAAATGGAATACTTTTTCGTATACAGTGATATATATATGATTCCTATAGAGAGGTGTTTAGGTATTATTGATGCAAAGGTACAGTAGTTACATAAAAAGAGTTAAAGTATTGATTACTAATACCAATTGATACTATGTAACAACTTTAAGTGTACAACGTACCTCTTATTATAGCTACGTTAGAAAAGGCTCTTTTTTGAAACATGTGCTGATAATCAGATAGTTGAACCATGTAAAATTTAATAATTAATTAATGTATTTAAATACACTGATATTCAGTAAGTTATACAGTTTTAAAGTAATAAAATTGTAAAAAAAATAAAAAAAATGTGTAAATGCGATGGAGTAGGTTTGTAGTATTATTCTCTTAGGGGGTAGCCCCCATAATGTTAAGAAATTGTTAACAAATACATAGCGTTATAATACGTTTATACCTGTTAGAATAACTATATATATTCTTAAGTGATTGGAAATCAATACGTTATACTAAAAGTATAAAGCAACTTCATAAAAATGGTAAAAATTAACACTTAAAAAGAATGGTTCTCCTGACAATGTAATTACATTTCAATTTGACGAAAAATTTTGGTACGAAACCAGGGGTTTGGCTCAACCCATTAAGAAATTGTTAAGAAGCTACGAATGTTTCGTAGTTAGTACATACTAACTAATTTTAAACCACATATAGGACTATATTATTATAAAATACTACAATAATACCAATTTATGTATAATAGTCTCTTAAAAAGCCTTATATTAAGTCTGAGATATATATAACATGTATATATATATTATTTATAATTGCACACTTTTATATATTTTGTGCAATTACTCTATTTTGCAATGTTCAGATAGCAAAATTGCATGTTTTTAACGTGCGAATGGCACTAAAATTTGACAATAAATTATAACAGTATGGAAATAAGACTGTTACAGATTGGTTTATGAACTTAATATAAAGTAGTGTTGTTTATGCAATTGTTTGGATTATTTTAAGGCGATATAAGACTATATAGGATGCTATTTGTATATATGTTACATTTTATAAAGATAATGAAGTGACGGGGTTTGTTCGGGCATTGGTATGTATGTATAAGGTTATGCTTAATATGGTAAGTGAGTCAAGTCTTACCTTCTTCTCCAGTCTCATTTGTTAATAATAGTTAATAATAACAAAAGTAAGCGTAATACTATATTGTAAAGCACTGATAATATGATAGTTACAATCTTATTTGTTAAATGATGTTAAAAAGTTATGTAAATTGAAAAATATACGGTATCAATCGGATATAGGTAGCGTATCTTTGATGTGTCCGAAAGAGATACGGGCACAGGGACACAGGACTGTAGGCTGTTAGGGCTTTAGTTGCAAACCGAACTCATTGACGTCTTTAATGCTTGTACCGTATAATAAGACGGCCACCGACAAATGATTTGGGTGGTCAGGGGGTGGAATCGGATTAATACAGGAGCAATGAACTTGGCTGATTTTGCGGCTTAAACTCTTAATTATTATTAAATATAGATAATGGTACACGTAAATGACTTAATTGCTATATGCGTACGTACTTAGAAAGTAGCCCGCTTTCCTCTTAATTGTTATTAAACATAGATACGGATATCTAAACATTGCCTCTTTATTTAAGTCTAATTAGTAAAAATGTACTGATATTACTTTTTGCACGCAATTAGCTATAAAGACGCTATAATACGGGTGTACGGGATTGATACCCTTTACACTCACAAATCACAACAAACAACTTAAAAAATACGATTATGAAAACAAAAAAGCAAATCTTAGAATATTTAGACTATAACGGTCTGGATTGGTTTTTGTCTGCCATAGAAGAATCTTTTAGTTTCAATACAGTGTCATCGGATTGTGACTGTAAATCTGAGGCGGTTATAATTGACGCTCATGAATATATGGAAGTTACCGGATTCAAACCTTTTTCATTTCATTTTTACCAAAGTAGCCATTGCGGTTGTGAATATGATTGTTGTGGCTGCATAAGTTCGGTATCAATTGACGTATGTAACAACAAAAATGGTTTTGTAACCGTTTTTAGGCATGTAAGTTTTAACTATTAATATTAATTGATACTCTTTGCACTCACAATCGGCCAATGTCGGCCAAAATAAAACTAAATGATTATGAAAACAATAACAAAAACAATCCGCGTCGATTGGAATGATCTAAAAAGTATTAAGAAAGCTGAAAGAACTAAAACTAAATTGGAAAATGCAGGGTATCAATTAATATCCCATTTTGGCGGAATGAATGAAACCGTAATGATATATAAATTTTAGCGTAAACTATCATCCTGCACATCCTTAGAATGTAGCCTTGACGCAATGCAGGAACAAAACTAATCACTAATAAATAAAGACAATGAAAACAATAAACTTTATTAAATTGGCTCAAACGTTTACAAATATAGATTTTCAAATCAAAACTACTGATTCTGAATTGCAGCCTGAAAAGTCATACTACATTTACAAAATTACACCGATTAGACAAATTACCGTAGGGTTTGACTTTAAGATTCCTAAAAATGAGGAAAGTATTATTAAGTCCTTTATAAGTACTTTTTGCAATAAATACAAACAGCCAAATCCAGCGGCTTATAACGGTGTATATGGCTCTGACTGGTCAAAAATGAATGATAGTGACAAAGAATTTGCCTATTACCACCACCGTTCTAATATGTACTCAAAAACTCAATTATTAGAGCAAATAAAAGAAAATTTAAACGATTCAAAGGTTGAAGATGTTTTGTGTAAATATGGTTTTTATTCGACATTGTACGGCCTTGGTATCTTTGTTTTATTTAGTGGTATTTATGAGATTAACGCTATAAATAGAATGAAAGCATATTTATTAGAAAATGGTATACCTTATAAAAACGAATTATCAGACGCTAACTGGGTTTATAGATTCGTTATAAACGCAAATAAAGATATTCATAGTGATTTATTATCTAAGTTTAGGTAATAAATTACAATAGCCCAATGTTGGGCAAATAAAACAAAACTAATATGAAAACAACGAAGGTATTTTTTTCAGACCGTCCATCTCAGGACGTTGTTCTATATAAGACCGATTTAATTATATTCAATAAGCCCGTTTTTATTGAAAGAACAAAACGTAGTTATAATTTTTATGCTAATAATGCACTTATTGTGCGTGTTTATAAAGCAGATGTAAAAAATTTTGAAGTCGCAAAATTAGGACTAATGGATAGAATTAAAAGAAGCAAGATTAATGAAGCCTATTTTAATAATTATATTGCTTCTTGTTTGGCTAATAATAAACATGTAATTTAATACAAAACGGAAATGAAAACAACAACCATTATCGCAAAAGGCTGGTCAAACATGCCTGTTTTGGCAATTTCAGATTCAGAATTCATGGATAGCTTTGGATCTATTCGAGTAAGTTTGCTATTAAATGGCTTTATTAGACTTGATTCTTTTGAAAATTTATGTGGTAAAAATGCAAATGAAAAAGTCATTGTAAAGGCATGGTATTGGCGCGGAGAATGGAGTACACCAACAAAAGAAATTTATGCAATATTTTATAAGTAAATTAATAAGTCCCGAAAGGGCAAACAACATGTACGACTACAAACAATCAAATGCTTTGCAGATAGCTAACAATCTGCTTTCAAATGTTCACGGTGGACTTAGTGTGAATTGGATACGGGGGTCAAACGGTTGTCTTCGGATGCGCGTGCATGTTTAACGGCGGCGTTAATGGGTGAATATTACCATAAATAATTAGTACAGGTTTACGATAAATTATAAAAACATGATGTACGCGGCAAAACTTAAAATAAGAATGGATAAACTTCTTATTAGTAGCACGGAAAAACGGTACTTGTATGATGATCTTACATTGAAAAATTTAAGTAAAATCGTTTTTGACAATGAAGTGTTTGATATTCACCAAATAGATGATGATTATTCATATTATTTGATTGAAATTCATAAAGAACGATACGAGACCGACGAAGAACAAGCCTCCAGGATAGCAAGGCAGGAAAAATATAATCAGAATTATGAGATATTTCATAAAAATAAAAGACAACAATGAAAACGATTGACGAACAAAGCAAACAATTACTAAAAGAGGCGTTAATAATTTTAAACGCGGTTCCCAACCATAAATATGGTGAAAATTATACGTTGTGTAGTAAGATTGAGAAATTATTAAGCGGATTAAGCAATGAAACCGAACAACGAAAGTAGAACCGAACGCCTATGTGGTGTGTGGAGTGTGATAATAGCTGTTGGGCTATTGGTTGCAAGTGTGGTAACGATGTTTTAAAAAAAATAAGGATATGAAACCAACGAAAGCAAATTTTAGACGCACCCCGGACGGTGAAATAATTGCCGTATTGCTTAACACGCAGGGGCTAAACATGTATCTCTGTTACTCTTTGTACGACGATATGCACTTTGCGGCAACAACGGAATGGCTTAAAAAATGTAAAAACATTAGAGCTAAGGACGGTTATAACCTTCCTGAATTAACCGCGTATTTGACGGCGCGGGGGTATGAAAATATTGAAATTAAATTAAGACTAAACTAAACGAAAATCGAACGAAACAATGAAAATTTATTCAGAAACAAGCCTTGGAAATTTTAACTTTTGGTCAGGCGCAAAAGATAATGCAAAAGAATTGACATTGGATCAATTGGGTGAAATAGAATCTCAATTAGAGGATATATATCCAGATGGAATGGACGAAACGGCATTGAATGACTTTTTTTGGTTTGATTTTAGCACTGTAAAAGAGTGGTTAGGGATTGAACAGGAGGACGAACAATGATAATCCGAACAACAACCCCTGAATCATTCAAGTCTTGCTTGTCTAATTTAAAAGCGAACGGCTATACCCAAATAACAAACGCCATCCTGCCGAACTGGATAGCAGGTGACAATTACATCGAAATAGACGGAGCTATGGACATTTTTGCCTTAACAAGCCCTGAACGGGCAGAACGGATTGGATTTAATGAATATAAATAAATAAATGTTATGAAAACAACTATAAATGTTTATGCGGTTTTTAACGCTGAAATTTACGAAATTCGTTTTATGAATGGAAAATACACTGGATTTCAGGCAGTGGACTACGATGATCTGCACGATACTTGCAATGAGAACGGGTATGAGTTAAAAAGAATTGACGGGCTGGAGGATGAGGACTAATGAAAACAACCAAAGTTTTTAACGGCCTTACTTTTTCGGAAAATACCTCTATTGAGGTAATGAACATTCTATCAGCCACCGGACGCGGTCAAAGAATTCGCTTCTGGTATGGAGATTGGAGAACTGGAAAATGTTGGAATGATGAAAATGATATTTGCGGGTATATTGGTAGGTCATGCGGGACGGAAAAAATACCGATACTTTTAAATAAAAGAAATAGTACAGGGGGCGGCGGTATTCTGACAGACTGTATTTTAAAAATCGTAGATACCAAAACTAAAGCGGTATTGTACGAACACCCGCTGTTTGTTCAGCCTCTATTTTCAAATGTTGGGGTTAACGTATTTTGCAACGGTGAACGTTTCGGTTCTAATAAAACCGAACAATTAGCAAAACGATTTTGCGATTTTATGAACGGTAAACGAATGAACAAATGAGCACTTTTATATTAATTACATCAGGCGGTACTATCCTTGGATGTTATACATGGCTAATTATTAAAGTATGGAGGGCGGGCAAGGATGATAAGTAGATCCATTTTGTGGTTTTGGTGGCTGGCTGAATATGGCTGGCTTGGACTGTCGGAGGACGATATGAGGCGTGGGTTTGCAATGGTGAACGATGAGGATCTGGCATGGGATTTTGGGCTGGCGGTAATTAGAAAAGGGTGGTTTAGTAGATAATTAATAAAAACGAAAGAAAATGAAAACAATAAGTGTAAACAAAATAACTGACTTTTTAGGTGAATATTGCACAAAGGTAAAAAAGAATGAACGGTTCAGTTATGTAGAATTAATGATGGACAATCATCGTTGTGTTGAATACCAATCGGTTAAATATTATATTCCAGAAACGAATAGTTTAATGACGGTGGAGGAGTATGACGTTCATTCTTTTTTAATTGATAACTATCTAATTTAAAAACAAAAGAAATGAAAACAAATCTATCTTCATGGCTTAAACAAAACGATATAAGCCGAATTGAATTTATCGTGTATTGCATAGCCGGGGCTTGTGTGGCCTCATGGGTGGCAGTGTGGGCGTGGACGGAAATAGCAATTTACCTTCTGGATAAAGGCTTATTATGACCAGAATAGAACAATTACAAAAGCGTGGATATACCGTACGGCCTGACTTAATGAGAACAGGAGCGGTCTATGTTTCCCGCGACGGGGTTCATAAATGGTACATAAATATTTCAGAAGCGAGTAAAAATAGTAAAAAATAAAAGATATGAAAACGAATAATCCAATTTGTCCTTTTGACAGGGCTGAATGTATCCCAGATATGGATGGATATATTCAGTGCAAAGAGTGTGCGAGATATTGTAATGGGGTTAGAAAAACAGGGGGAATGCCCGGGCTTGAAATGATTTGGAAGTGGATTAAAAAAATACGAAAATGACAAAAAAAGAAGCTATTGTATTATGCCGAAGCGGTCAGAAAATTACTCACGGATATTTTTCGGACGATGAATTTGTAGAGTATAAAGATGGTCAATTTGTAACAGAGGATGGATGCAGAATGGGCCGGATCCATGACAAGTTTTGGACAATAAGAACAGGCGGATTTTGGGAAGACAATTGGTGTATATACGAATCAAAAGTATAGCAGCTATGACCCGAATAAATTCAGCCATACCCGTAGCCGAATTAACCGACGAACATATTTTGGCAGAGCATAGGGAAATTAAAAGACTTCCGGCGATATACGCCCATCATCTTGCCACTCCCAAAAAAGGCTCTATTCTTGCAGAGTTTGTATTGGGGAAAGGGCATGTATTGTTCTTTGTAGAAAAGCCCGCATTTACCCTTAATAGGTATTTAAAAATTTTCAATGAATGCAACAAAAGAGGCTTCGCGGTAACGTTCTATGGTGGAAATTGGACTAAAGCATATACTCCTGAACAATTCAGGTCTGAGGCATCAAATCATACCCCCACAGAAAAAGAAAGGGGTATGTTATTGGAAAGAATAACACAAAGGATTTTTGAATCTCCTAAAAAGTCATGGCATTATTACGGAGTGGCTATAACAAAACAAGAAGCGATAGGAATACTAAACAATAACAAAAACGAACGAAGATGAAAAAACAAGTAAACGGCCTCACGTTTGATGAGGTATTTGAAGAAAGAGGGAAAGAGATAAAAGTCTCAGAAATGGTAAAAGATAGAGTGTATTTATGCGACCAGTTGGATGTGTTTGGTTGGCTAAAATTAATTAAATTCAAAGGAGTTGCACCCTCTAGGTATAATATAGATATCCTAACTTCCACCATTCTATATTCTGATGGTGATGATGGTGATGATAATCCAGGCTTAGGCATGAAGATTAGAAATGCAAAGGCTTTTTACGAAGCCACCCCCAATCAAATAGCGCTCCTAAACGCTCACAAAAATGCGAACGAATAACTTCTCAAACCAGTTCCCAATCCGAAGGGCTGAACGGCCACAGGTAGGAACGCTCTGGTATAATGGAGGTAAGGTAAACGGCGCAATTGAATTGCGATTTTGTGAGCTAAACGGAATTAAAAGTGGCATGATTTGTCACGGATATAAGAAAGATGGATTTAAGGTAACGTATTAATTAAAAACAAACTAAAAATGAAAACAAATAAAGAGCTCACATGTATATGGCCAAATTTAGCAAGAGCTTGCGAAATTGCAATGGTCGGGAACTTAACGGTTAATATTATTTATGATACGATTTCATATCCAGAAATGCCGGAAGATTTTGAATTGATTAAAAGTTATTATAAAGAAATCAAGTTTGAAAAAACAGCAGACTTAACAGTGGTGCTTTGTAATCCACAAATAGCTAATGGCTCTGGTGAAAAATGGGAAGATGTAAAAATCCGGGCTGGATTGGTTGAAGTTAAAGACTTAGAATTAGATAGAACGGCTGAACAACTTTTTAAGTCGATAGCGGAACGATTTAAGATATCCATATCAAAACGGGAACTTATATTGAAGGTTTCTAATATAATCGCGTGTATGGATAGCGAAAAGGCTTTGGCGGCTTGGCATGTGGCTGAATCATTTCAATGGGCAGGCCTCCAGATTGAAACAACCGAACAGTCTGTTTTTTCGAGTTTGGATAAAAGTAAGGTTAAAGATTTTATAGATATTTTGACAGATGAACAAGTTGAACAAGTGAACAAGTATGCACATAAGATTTATAACGGATATAAGAGAGATTAATTTAAAATAACTTATTAATTAAAACAAACAAAACTAAAATGGAAACACTGGAATCAGCTTCTAAAAAACTACTATTATCTGCACTTGAACGAAAGGAGAAGTATGTCGCAATTATTAAAATGCTGGATAATGAAGATCTGGAATTAATGAATGTAATTTTCCAAAAACTACAACAAGTAGATAGGGATATAAAGAATGGATATATAATGTTGAACGAATTTAAAAACTAAACCAAATGTTTATCAGAATCAACGAAGAACGAATCCGAATGGCCTCAATAGGCTCATTCGAGAACAAAGGGAAATCAGCCGTAACTGGCTCATGGTATCTGGATATAAAAATATCCGGACGGTTGAAATCATTTACCTTTAAAACAGAGGAACGATTGAACGAGGTTGTGGCCTATCTGGATAAGGTGTTAAAAGTGGAGGTGGTATGAAAAGGTTAATGCTATTATTTATAAGTCTTGCCATATTTTTTACGGTATCAGCTCAATTTAAACCGCGTATAGCCTTTGACTATTTCACAAACGGATACAACGAACGAATGGTTATACCAGTACCACCATCAACGGGAATGAGCGAATTTGTAATAGACAACGCCAAAGGTAATTTCCGAATCAGAACCGGAGCAGATTATTCATTCCGTGGCGTTACGGCCTATTATGACCAGTCTATATACATGAATAAGGCTCGTGGTGCAATGTTCTCCCCCTTACAGGCTGAATGGTATGCCGGGGTTAAATATACGCGCTGGGGACTTACTATGAAGGCTGAACACCTATGTATTCATCCAATTGGAATATACGGAGTTGAGCGAATGAAACAATACGGTGGATATAATATGATTTCAGTCGGTTATGGGTATTAATAATTATTAACTTGTGGGAACGAAATAAATGTATTAAATTTACAGCATGACAAAACTATTTGAATTTTTAATGAAATGTGTGGTCTTTATCATCATGGGGGCAATTATCGCTCCGGCTATTATCCTATGTGCTATTCTATTATGGAGGGGCTCTTTCATGGATGAGCTGGATAAATTTGGCGATTTAATTTGGAAAACCAAAAACTAAAATAAAATGAAAAAGCAAACAAACAAGCACGAATTAAAGCCAGAGTTTTTTGATAAACTGGTCGAATTAGGGGTATATGAAAAGTGGGAAGAGGCGTGGAAAAACGACTATCCGGTGTCAAGAATAGGAGTATTGAACGAATACGAATATTTTTGTGATTTCATTGGGGCATCGTTTTTTTGGGACGCCACCGAGAATGGTTCTGATTTTTGGATAACCATCTCGGAATCATGAGACGCATAGTAGAAGAACGCCTAAAGCTCTCACAAATACGAGAGCTTATGTGGCAAAACGGGAACAAAACCGGATATTACTTTGCCAGATCGGATGGTGAGGTTTGGTATCGTGAAAAGAATGTGCATTTTCCGAATACAACGTGCTGGTACTGGTGCGAAGAACGAGTGGAAGATGGGTTAAGATTTATTAATGAATACTAAAACAGGGAACGAATGAAAACATTTAATCTGAACAGTGATATTTATATCCAAATAAACGAGGGCGGATGGAATCATCTAAAAGAAACAGAATCAAGCGAATATATTAAACATTGTATTGATAACAGGAAAGTAGAAATAGATGGAGAGGCCTGGCATAGATTACAAGCCCATCAGGTTATTGATTTATTCCCAATAAATTTTGGCAGAACTCCGTTTTATAGTCTTAATATAATGATTGATGACTCTTCTTTGTTATGAAAACCTACATAATTGATTATTGCGTCTACATGAACGACGGGTATTTCGAAAGTCATACCATTAAGGTAAAAAATGCTCCAAGCGAGTTGGTGGCAAAAGTCAGGCTGGAGGGGTGGTTGGAAATGAAATGGCCTAATTTTAATAGGCTGGTTGTGTACAAGTGCCGGGAGGATATATTGGGCGGAATGGGCGGGATTTTTGGTGATATATTTAAATAAAATAAAATAAGATGAAAGTAGTAATTAACAAATGTTTCGGTGGGTTCTCAATAAGCAGAGAGGCCGCAGTATTAATGTCGTCAATAGGGAGCGAACAGGCTAAGGCTGAATTGGATCAAAGTGTTGATTTTTGGTATGGATACGGGTATGTAAAAGGATTCGATAATGGGTATTCAAGAGTTGATGAGCATTTAATATACGCAGTGGAAACTCTTGGGGTAAAGGCAAACGGATGTTCCGCAAGACTTGTGGTGTTAGAAATACCGGATGGTATAAAATGGAGTATTGATGATTATGACGGAATGGAGTCGATAGAAGAGGAACATAGATCGTGGTGATATATTTAAATAAAAACAACTAATATGAAAAAAGAAAAATTAGAATTGGAGGATATAACAATATCAGGTTTAAACAAAGACGGGTTCCTAATGGTTACGACGTGGACACCGTGTGAGCAAATGTACATCCACAAGGATGATATATCCGCGCTAATCGAATTTTTACAAAACCAACTAAAACAAACCAAACTATGAAAATTTTAAATGAACGACCAACCGGAATGTCGGTTATTGATTATCACGCTGAACAATCAGCGTTTAAAAAGTGGCTAAAATTTTACAAAAAAGGTAGATTAATGCAATGGATTATCAAAAATGGAATTAAAACCTTGGAGTATGCCTGACCCATTCATCCTGCTCAAATATTACGATCCAAATATACCATCGGAGGAATATGCCAGATATAGCCAAGTCGGATGGAGTCAAGTCTTGCCTCTCTTGCGCAAATTAAAACCAGATTACAGTAATTTCCCCCAGGGCGAACGACTGTCACGTGAACAATTCGAATCGAGTAAAACGGGGTGCACATTGGTTAGGCAAAACGACTCCGGTGAAGTATGGGAATATGGTGACTTCGGTAACAAATTTAAACGTGCGAAGTATGACTCCATTTGATTTATTACCCGCGATTAAGTCAGTTTTTGGGCTAACGATTGCTGACATAACTGGCCGGTCTCGGTCTGATGATGTAAATTATGCAAGGCGGGTTTATGTCTATATATTGCTGAACGATTTTTCCCTATCGGTTGACGGAGTAGCCTCTTTAATTAAACGGGACTCGACATCGGTATATTGGTACAAGAACAATATGGATGGGTGGGTAAAATGGGATAAAAAGTTTGCCGAACTATTAAAAAGTGTTAAATATCAGGCGAATAACTTGCAGATGTGACATTAATTTTGTAAATTTGTAGAAAAAAAACTAATAAGATGGAAAAGAGTGAATTTGAACAGGACTATAAGTCTATGGTAAGGAAGCTGTTTAAAATACGGTTAATGGAGCTTGGGTTAGCAGCGACGTCTGATTTTTACGATTTATCCGCAAGGGTTAGCCCATGTGCTACATGTATTTTAAAAACAGTGGAGTTTTCACCTAAACCCGGAGACTTAGTAACCGTTATCAGTCCCCGTGGAAAAAGTATGTTTTTATATAAATCTGGTGATTGTAAAAGAGGCGGAGATTCAAATGGTTTTGCAGTTTTACACAGAGACGGTGGGTTTCTCTCTGGATTGGGTATTTGGGATAAGTTTAACGATACCGACGATTGGCATTTATCCACCAAATCAGAACGTTGCGAATTTATTGACGCCATGGTGAAGGCTGGGTATAGATGGAATGCGAAGAAGTTAAAGTTGAGTAAGGTTGAGAGTGGGTTTAAAATTGGTGATTTCGTGTATTGGAGTGGTAACAACCCCCGACCTGCAATCATCCTAAGACATTGCCACAGCTTCTCAGATAGTTGGGTTTTATGCGGCATAAACAATTTAGATGGAAACAATTCATCTGCTTCTGAGAAACATTTACGTTTAGCAACAGAAACCGAAAAGAGGCAACTAATTGATCTATTACACTCCACTGGAAAGGATTGGGATGCTGTTAATAAAGAGATAGTTGAACTGAAATTTGCCCCCAGAGACGGAGATTTTATCCTTACCGACCGTGGTTTTTTAGCTATATTTAAGGGTAATAAGGTTCCATCTACTGGTAATGAATTTGAGTTTTATTATCATTCAATGCTTTACGACTTAGGGTCTACGGTTCAATTAGATGATTGGTGTGCCGCTAAGCCTTCCAGGATAATGACAGATGGTGAGAAGCAAATTTTTACTAATAAATTGGCAGAAAAAGGTAAGAATTGGAATCCGGAAACTAAACGAATCGAACCGATTAAGTGGAGGGCTGAAAAAGGAGGGATATACTGGCAATCATTTTGTAATGCAAATAACGGAGACACCGAATATAGACCACACGCCTCTACTGAAAATAGAGATCCGTTTGACAATGCTATTTACACCCAGGGAGATTACCATAAAACAGAAGAGGATTGCCAACGTTTTTGTAACGCGCTGAATTTAACTATTAAAAACTTTAAATAAAATGGCCGAACAAATCATGCGACACTATCGGGAAGGTGGCAAGTTAACACATTCGGGGGTTGAGATCCTCCCTAACGGAAAAGATATTGACTACATTGTGATAAAAGAGGTAAAATGGTCTGAAACGGAAGAGGTAAATGGAAACGCCAAACCATGTTTTATAGCGGTCTTTGATAAGAATCTATATACTGACCGTCCGATGGTACTAAATGCCAAGAACAAAAAGACCCTACTAACCCTGACAAAAAAGGACGAATATGGCCTGGAAACAATTAAAAACCTTCCAGTCCATTTAACTAAAGAATCAACCAAGATGGGGTTAGGTTTACGAATCAGCCTCATTCCCGCTAAAAAAGCAGGTGTTGACCCGGAGAAAAAGGCAAGACTCGATGTCAATAGCCCAAACTTTGAAGCTATTTTAACCTGGCTAACCTCCGATCCAGAACATACTATTGATACTGCTACCAAAAAATACGACGTATCACCAGAAGCATTAGCTTCATTAAAAAAAGCAAAAGATGAGTCAAACAAGTAACAGTGGGAGTAGCGGATTTTTATCACTTTTATTAGTGGCATCTATCGTCCTTAAATTAACAAATGTAATCACATGGTCTTGGTGGTGGGTTATGGCTCCGTTTTGGGGAGGAATAGTATTGGCTGTATTTGTATTTGCAGGAATTATAATTTATCACATAATAAGGAAATAGCATGGACGAAAGAGAAAAAAGGTGGAAGCAGGCCAGATGTGAAAATATAACATCATCCCCATTAGCTAAATTAAACACAAAAGGAACAAAAGGTCGACTTTGGGGAGATCAGGCTTGCAAATATTTATGGGAAAAAATATATGAGCGGCGTAGGCATAAGCCAGTACGAAACGAGGATAATAAAAACTTCCGGTGGGGACATGAACAACAACCAATAGCTATAGCTTGGCTTAGGGAGAATACGATGTGGAATGTTTTTGACTGCGAGTGTGATGGAGATGAAATAACATTCGTAAAACCGTGGAGCGATGTTAGGTATGGGGATTCTCCAGATTTCTACGTAATGGGTGACAATGGGAAAATAGAGGCCATCGGGGAAATTAAATGTGTTGTATCACAGGCTAAATTTGAGGAATATACATTATCGACCCCTGCTGATTTAATTGACGAATATAAGGAGCAATTGGCCGCACACTTAATGGCTCATCCGGGAGTTGATTTATTGTATTACGTTATTTACGATGGGCTATCGGTTGATGATGAATTGGATTTTGTCGACGTAATGGATGCGAGTAGGGGTATAATAGTAAAATACACACGCGAAGATTTTGGAGACTTAATACCGGAGTTGGAAGTTAGAATACGTGAGGCAGACGCTGCGGTTAATGAGGCGATAAGATTAGGGGTAAAAATAGAGAGTATATTAAATAATTAAAAACGATGAAACAAGCGACTGGATATTTTATATCATTATTTGGATTTATAATATTATTTACGTCATTTATTCCAGCCATAATTGTATCTATTCTAGTCTGGGACAACGAGCCCATAAATGATGTATATGAGATGGTTGACAAGTATGTGCATAAATTTTTATAACAATGGAAGGATTTCAAAAATATCAACATATAGAAAGGCTCGGAACACAGGAGACTTACGGTATCCTATATGGAATGGTTTGGGTTTTTCCGAAAATAGATGGAACTAATTCGCAATTATGGCTATCGTCTGATTGCGTGATACATGGTGGTAGCAGGAATAGAGAATTGGAATTTGACTCCGATAACGCTGGATTCTTTAAATGGGCTTGCGCGGAAACAAAATTCTTTAACTTTTTTGAAATATACCCAAACCTTCGCCTTTATGGAGAATGGCTCGTACCTCATACATTAAAGACATATACCGAAGAAGCCTGGCGTAATTTTTACGTTTTTGACGTTATGCGAGAAGATGGCTCCTATTTATCTTACGATGAATACCAGCCATTAATGGAGGAATATGGGATCGAATATATTCCACCAATTTGCAAAGTTGAAAATCCTACAATTGAGCGTATCCAAAACCAACTTGAAAAGAATGGATACTTAATTAAGGACGGAATGGGTATCGGTGAAGGTATTGTAATTAAAAACTATGATTACCAAAACAAATATGGTAGGATTACCTGGGCTAAAATTGTCGCAAATGAATTTAAGGCTGCTCACAGTAAAAAAGAGGTGACCGAAATAAAGGAGCGCACCCAGGTAGAACAGGCTATTGTTGATAAATACGTGACGTTGGAATTGTGTGAAAAAGAATATGCAAAAATAGAGGTGCTGGAGGGCGAATGGACTACAAAAATGATACCTCGCCTCCTTAATACTGTCTATTTCTGCCTTGTATCTGAGGAATCCTGGAATTTCGTAAAAGAATTTAAAAATCCGATAGTCGATTTTAAAAGATTATCGTATCTTTGCAATGAGAGAGTAAAATTATTAATGACTAATTTATTTTAAAGTTATGGCACAACAGGAAATGTATTATTACAACGACACCTTCTATCCAAGTATGGAGGATTTAGCAGAAGGTTTAGAATTAGAAGACGACGAAAATAGCGACGATACTATTTTTAAGGTAGAAGATTGTGATCTGGAGCCAGTATTTAAACTCGATTCAAGAAAACTATACGAAATGCTTGTCGGCGAATTCGAGGATCGCTCCTCTGAGGATGGAGACGAATGGGATACCGTGGAAGACTTATTGAAAAAGTATGTAAACTTTGACGAAATTAACGCACGCATTCCAGATTTATGGTTTCCAAACGGAACGTATAAGGAGTGGACGAAAAAAAAGTTAATAGAATTATACGAATAATAACATGATAACCCAAAAACAAGTAAAACTAATCGGTGTTCGAGTTCAGAACCACCGAAATATTGTAGCCACCCTACTTACTCCAGAAATACTGAGCAAAGATGTAATCAAACTTGTCGGAGTCGAAGGCTCTGGCAAGACATCTGAGTTGGACGCTATAACGACAGCTTTTGCTGGAAACGATGCCATTAAATCCAAATCATCCTTGCTTCCTGGTTATTTATCCGAAGTACAACTGTCCGATGGCGACCATAAGATTTTTCTTGGAGCAAGAATGGCCGTCATAGGACGTGGAGATAATAAAGGCGAGTCTAAGTTTGAAACCTTTCTATTCGAAAAAGGAGCTGACGGAAAGGAAAAAGACGTAATGATGGACGGTCATAAATGGACAGCCGCAGAGTATCAAAAAGAAATTACTACAAACCTCATCTTCTCCCTACCTAAACTGTTTTCAAAAGTTTGGTCTGAGCATAACGAACTGATTGAAGGCCTGTTTGCTCCGGAATTAAACAAACTCGGAATAAAAGAAAAGGTTGCAGAGATTCTGGCCGCAAAAGAAAAGAGGGATTCGGCAAGGGATTATTGTAGCAGGCTGGGGGCGTTTAAGGAAAACTTTGACGATGAGGGACTGAATTTGGACGATCTGGCTGTATTGGTTGAGGTGGATTTGGATTCACTTCAAGGAGAAATGACTAAATTGGAAGTCGCAAAAGGTAGCTTGGTGTCAAATGCTACGACTCAAACTGAACTTAATAAATCTCAGGCGCAATCAGTAAGGGATTTAGAGTTGCAAAAAATTAAGGACAAGGCCGGTAGGGATGTTACGGCAATGCGGGAGCTGGCGGACAAAATTAGTGGCGAATACAGATTAAGTCTTGCCACTTTTAATGAGAAATCAAGTAAGGTAGGCAGCGCGACAGAGTCACTAAACGAGACATTGGAAGAAGTTAGACATCTTCCTTTCGTATCAGATGGTACATATTTAGATGTTAAAAATATTTTGGATAACTCATACGGGGAATATAAGAAACTAAATGATTCAGGTATTTGTCCCATACAGCCTATCCTCCCAACTTTCTCCACCGATGGTATACCAACTATCCCAGAAAATGTATCGCCAGAATTTGAGCCTTATATCAAGTCACGGAATACCCTCTTGCTGGAATACTCAACCCTAAAAGAATCAGAGCTTATTTTTGAGACAGTTAATCCGGAAAATACATCTGAATACGACAAAAAGATTGCCGACAAAAAGGCCGAAATCGACCGTGCCAGAATTAATAACAAGAATTACGACCGATACACGACGTGGGCAGATTGGATTGACAAAAAGAACCTATACGAAAGCAGAATTGACGAACTCCGTAGGCTATATGCTTCGGTTAACACTGGCGTAGACGGGTTACGTATTGTTCCCACCGAGGAGTCTGGGCGTGTTCGTTGCTGGATGGAATACAACGGTGTTTATGATAAGGGATTCTTTGGTAATACGACAGGTGAATCTCGTAGATTGTTTGAATATTCAGGTGCGCAAATGGGAATCATTGCCGTCTTGTTGCAGGCTGCACGGTTAGACTTGAAAGACAAAGCACTGCGATTGGTTATCTTACAGGCTGTCCCGATGACGAGTAAAGGTTTGGCTATATTAGCCAAGGTATGCGATGAGAAAAAAGTACAGTTGATTACAGACCAGACTGATGAGCATTACGACTTGAATAGTTTGGATGATTCGACTGTGGTTATGGAAAACGGTGAGGTGTTTTTTAATAAATAGGAAAGATGGATGAAGAAAGCAAAATTAGTATGGAAGAAATAAGAGCTTCTATTGAGGATTATGATCCTTGGCCTAATTTAAATTGGGGAGAATCACCCTCTGATAATGTTTTGGATTACGACGATGAGCTTGACGGCTACGATTATGATGAAGATTTCTACGACACCAATTCTACTCATATATGACCCCAGAACAAACAAATTTTATCTCCTACTGCCAGGCGGAGCGTGAAAAGTTTATCCGGCGATTTACCAAAAAACCCAGAAATGGATGGGAACGAGTTATGGCCGAAGATATGGTTATATGTGTTGAGAATATTATTAATGAATTAAAAAAGGAATATGATTCGAGACAGCCAGCAAATAATTGATCTAATTCTAACCCGTCATAACCAAACCATAGAGGTTGTGACGGGTAGAATCCAAACGAAGCAGGTTTCAAATTGTCGCGCTCTGATTTATGCCGGCTTACTCAGATACTCCGAATTAAGTCTGGATGATGTGGTTAAAATGTTTAATCGAAGCCAAAACTCTGTTTCGGTTCAGGTTAATAGGATTACGAAAACGGAGGAATGGAAAGAGGTTCAGAAATTAATAATTGGGATTAAATGAAAAACCCACTAATTGACTCTATGTCTAGATGTAAGCCGTTAATGGATACTTTGAAATATTGGGCCAGTGCAGAATATGCAGAGTCCATAATGGCGGAATCTAAAAAATACTACGGAAATCCAATAGTTTATGTGCGAAGTGAACCAATAAAAAGAATAAAATGACACCGAAAGAAAAAGCCGAAGAGTTATTGGAAAAAATGCATAAGTGTTTATTTTCTGATGGGTTATATGATGCAAAACAATGTTCTATGGTCGCCGTAGAGGAAGTTGTAGATCAGTGGGACTATATAGACACCTATCTTGGGGATGGAAGAGGAGAATTGAATCCAAATTTAAGGTGGTGGCAGGAGGTTAAAAAGGAATTGGAAAAACTATGAAAATAACAAATATAAACCCACTTTACCCAACTATCATCTATCACAATGGGGATAAATTTACGTACGAGGGAAATATATATGAGGTTATTGGATTATTCCCTGGTGGATATAGTTTTTCGGACGCCCATTCACAGAAAAAGAATACACTTTTAAAAATAGTTAATTTAAATAAAATGGGAGCTAAAACTTTTCAGGACGCATTAGATGCAAAAGCCGAATTAGAGGGCGAAATAGGCCATTCTATAGTTAAATTTGAAAAAGAATTTGGAATCAAAGTCTGTTCAATTTGGCTGGAACATCGTGAATTTAAGGCAGAGCGGGGAGCATTAATAGTGTCAGAGGTAGGAGTTAGCGCAGAAATAAAACTTTGACCCCCACTCTTCGCCCCCATCAACAAACCCTCCACAACGAGACCCTCCAAGCAATGAAAAGGTACAAACACTGCCTCATTGTTGCTGGATGCTCTTTCGGGAAAACGTTTCTATTCTCCTACATGGCGTCTCTTACCCAGGCCAAATGTAAGCGTATGATGATACTATCAAACCGTAGTGAAATACTAACCCAGTCTGGAGGGGCGTTGTCTCAATTTGGTGTAACCGCTGACTATATTGACACGGCCCATCCCCACGTGCCCACCTCTTTAGTTTCCGTCTGTATGGCTCAAACCCTACGACGCAGGTATAAACGAAAGGAATGGGAAGAGTATATACGGAGCTTGGACATTATTGTTATTGACGAAGCGCACTCTCAGGATTTTAACTTTCTTTTTGAGTCCGGTCTACTTAAAAATAAATGGGTTTTAGGTTACACGGCCACACCGAAAAGAGACGGGAAACAACGGCAATTAGGGCTTGATTACGAATGTATTGTGGAGGGAATTGACTCAGAGGAATTAATGAAGCAAGTATGGCTCGTCAGGTCTAAATACTTCTCAGTTGATGCCCCTGATTTAACAAAAGTCGGAACTGATTCGCTGACGGGGGATTATAAGGCGCCAGAACTTTTTACATTATTCAATACTCCAGACCGGTATGGTGGAGTTGTTGATAATTACCTCAGGTTAACTCTAGGGCAATCGGCAATCTGTTACTGCTGTAATCAGGTTCATGCAATTGAAACATGTCGCGCTTTTAATGAAGCTGGAATATCGGCTAAGTTTGTCGTATCTGGGATTAAAAAGGATAAAGAGGAGTATCAGGTATTAAAAGATAATTTGCAGTACACGTCCAGTAGAAAGACCATTTTTGACGAATTTAGACGGGGTGAGTTTAAAGTACTCTGTAACGTAAGTGTTGCCACGACCGGTACAGACCTGCCAATAGCGTCGGTGTGTATTTTAAACATGGCTACTCTTAGTTTGACGAAGTACCTGCAAATGTTAGGGAGGATAGCTCGTTTATATCCTGGAAAAACGTGGGGTTATGTGCTGGATTTTGGGGGAAACGTAGGTCGGCCTGGGTTTGGAATATACGAGGCTTATCGAAAATGGTCAGTTTGGCACGAAGAAAAAACAGGTGGTGGAATACAGATGACAAAAGAATGCCCAAAGGATAGAAAGGATAAGAATGGCAAGACGGGATGCGGCCGCTTAATTCCGGTATCTGCTCAATTCTGCCCATTCTGCGGATATATTTTCGCAACGGAAAAAGAGATACGGGATGCCGAGTTAGTGGAGATTATTGACGGGAGGTTTAAGTTTAAAGAGATGTCGGCGTTACAGCTAAAGGCTTATGCTGAATTACATGGGAATAAGATGGCTTGGGTTTATAGGATGCTATGGGTTGGAGGTGGTGAGGCTGGGTTCAGGAAAGGGATGAAAGAATTGGGTTATCAGAGTAAGTTTATATGGTTAACTTTAGAGAGATTTAAAAAAGAAAAGAAAAGTAAATAATAATTTGTCACATATTTATGCTACATTTGCGACAGAAATAAAACAAAAATTATGGAACCAGAATGTTTTATCAGAAAAAATACGCCAGAATTAAGGTTGGCGTTGAAGGAAATAGGATATGATATATGCACCTGTTGCACTTTTAGACACTGGAATTGGCTCCATATCGGTGAGTGGGGTGTGCATGGAATACGGACGGTTTTTGATAAGGAGTTTGGGGTAAATATGTCAGAATTATTTCTGTTGGAGAAAGATGATTATTGCATCGATTGCGGGGAGGATGAAGAAATGTTTTTAAAATTAGCAAAAGAAATTTATGAAAAAACTAAAGCAGGGTGATTTATGTAAGATCTGGATAGATGATCGCCCGGAATATGATCTTGGTATTTTTATAAAACACGAGGAAAGTAAGCTTGTTTTCGATGCTATCCAGAGTTGTTTATTATATAGAAAGCCAAAGGACGGATATTTTCATACAGAGATGAGGGTTCCAATTCGGACAAAAGTGACCGTATGGAAACAATCCTCATTTGAAAAGCAGACCATAAAATATGGATTCGTAGTCCGAAATGGTGAATTTGTGGATAGAGGCATCGTAATAAAGGAGTTGTCACGTAGCCTGTCCTCCTATTTCTCTATATACGCCTGTCGTAAATTTCTAAATAAACTTAAACAAATAAGAAAACAATATGAAAAAACTACTAATTAGGTTAAGTGCGATCCCATTGTTCCTGGTCCTTGGGTGTGGATTTGTTATTAATTTTATATACTGGCTATTTACCGGAGAAGCCATTGAAGCTCAATGGCTCGAAAACTGGTTAAATGCCGTAGAGAGAGAGATGGTATGATAATCATAGAACCTCGCCCTCCTAAAAAACGCGCACCATCAGCTAATGAAGAGGCTAAATTACAAACAGAATGCAACCTATGGTACATTAACGAATGGAGACAGCACCCAAAAAACTTATGGACAACATTTAACGAAGGCAAAAATGTAAGCCAAAGATTATCTATGGGGATGGTCTCTGGGGTTAGTGATAGATTGTATTACGAGTCATGGGGGCGTGGGTTAATTGGGCTTGAGTTTAAATATCCAGGCACTAAGCATGACGTTCAACACGTCATCAGGCAGTGTGAGTGGATTTTAGAGGTTTGCGATGGGGGTGGGTTCATTGACGATAGAAGTCAATTTATAAATATCATCACGGGCCATAATTCATGGCATGATCCATCCAGGGTTTTGTTGTATTTATCAAAAATAAAAACAAGTAGTTTTATATGGGATGGGTCTAAATTTTTATAGTTTACTCAAATAAAAGTATATAGAATATGAGATTAGATCTGACAGGGGCTGTTTTTGGAAGATTAACTATAGATAGTTATTTCGGGTTATCGAAAGATAAAAGAACCTTATGGAATTGTTCTTGTTCTTGCGGGAATAAAAAAGTAGCCTCTAGGCACGAGCTCAGAAGCGGTGATACTAAAAGCTGCGGATGTCTAAGAATAGAAATGACAAGAGCTAGGTCATCGACTCACGGAAAAAGGGGCTGTAACGAGTATAAAATATGGCTATCGATGAAAGATAGATGTTTAAATAAGAATGCTAATAATTATAATAATTATGGAGGACGTGGTATATCTGTATGTGACGAGTGGGGAAAATCTTTTTCTGCGTTTTATGCGGATATGGGTAGGAGGCCAAGTTTAAGTCATTCGATAGACAGGATAGATAATAACGGCAACTATACTAAGAATAATTGTAAATGGGCTACAAGGCGAGAGCAAAATAACAACAGAAGAGAGACTATATTTGTAGAATACGGAGGAGCCAGATTGTGCCTTTCCAGCATGTGTGAAAAAACTGGTATAAATTACCACTGCGCACAACAAAGGCTTCATAAATATAAATGGAGTGTATTTGACACATTTTCAAAGCCAGTTGGAATCGCCAGGAACTTTAAAAAATAATAGTTGTTGTTCAATAAAAACCCAAGTTCATCTCCATTAAACACTCATTTTAGTTAAACTGTGTTAAACCCATTGTTAAACCCATTTTTAGTACTTATCTTTGGGAAAAATAAAGATTATGAAGGAAATAATTAACAAGAGTGGCGTAGTCACCAAAATATTTGCCGAAACCTTTGAGCAGGAGGCTTATAATCAAATAGAAGAATTATGTAATTTTGAACCATATCTTAACAGTAAGATACGCATTATGCCAGATGCCCATGCCGGAAAGGGATGTACTGTTGGGACAACTATGACCATAACTGATAAGGTTACGCCAAATCTAATAGGGGTAGATATAGGATGCGGAATGAATGTTCTGAAATTGCATGAGACTAAAATTGACCTAAAGGAATTAGACGAGGTTATAAATAATCATATTCCATCTGGTTTCAATGTACATTCAAGTCCGGTTGTAGATTATAATTTTGATGATTTGATTTGTAAGGATTCGGTAAATTTAGGGAGAGCCGCTCTATCCATTGGGACTCTTGGTGGTGGAAATCATTTTATAGAGGTTAATATATCGTCAAATAATTCAGATTTATACCTTGTCATCCACTCCGGTAGTAGGAATCTTGGGAAGTGTGTATGTGAACATTATCAGAAAATTGCATCCAACTCACATCCTAAAATGAATAAGGATTTAGCGTATCTTTCTGGAACCGACATGGAGGCCTATCTTAATGATATGAAATTTGCTCAGGAATACGCCGTTAAAAACAGATGGGCTATAGCATCCGAAATACAAAAGTATATGGGATTTCAGGTTGATTCTTCTTTTGAGTCTATCCATAACTATATTGACTTTGAAGGCATGATCCTTCGAAAGGGAGCCGTGTCGGCTGCGGCTGGAGAGGAATTAATCATACCTATTAATATGCGAGATGGCTCACTACTTTGTACTGGGAAAGGAAATCCTGACTGGAACCGTTCTGCGCCTCATGGAGCTGGTAGGCTAATGAGCCGGAGCAAGGCTAAGAAGACCTTAAATTTGACTGATTTTTCAGACAGCATGAATGGTATATACACCACCTCTATTTGCACAGAAACCCTTGACGAGGCTCCTATGGCTTATAAGTCGATAGATGAGATAACTAGCGGAATATCGGATACAGCAGAAATAATTGATATTATTAAGCCTATATATAATTTTAAGTCTCATTAATAATTATTAACTTTTAATTTAGAATATGAATTTGTATCTTTGGGAAAAATAAATGTTATGAAAACTCTCCCCACCTACACCTTATCAATCATCTCCGTCAAGTCTCGCCTAACCCTGCGTTTCTACAAAGACGGAAATCATTATAAATCAAAAAGTCTTGGATTGCCAGCAACCACCGAAGACATATCTACCCCCAATGCCGCCTTAAATGCAGTTATGGCGAAGTATAAGAATGAGTTCGCTAATGTAGCTTACGACTATGCAATAAATGGTAAAACAGACCCGTATCAGGCCATGTTTGGAACTAAGTCCAATATTCCTGATTTTTCTGCGATGTTTAAAGGGACTCATTTTATTGGGTTCTCTGGGGATAAAATAGATTGGATAGATATAGATAATGCTCTGCTATACTCTTACAAGGCGGATCTGTCGAGTGATGGGTACTCGGATAACACTATTAAAAAATATCTCAGCGACGTAAGATCTAAATTAGTATTAGCGAGAGATTTAGGTGTGGAGTTTCCCGCTAATAGTTTTAAAAGCATATTTAAGTGTGAAAAAGGCAGACATACCAGTATCTATCTGACAAAAACAGAGCTGGAAAGGCTTAGTGAAGTCGGAACTTTTACCGACGTAGAAAAGTCAGCCTTAGTTTATTTTCTTATCTCCGCTTATACCGGTTGTCGTTTTTCTGATGTGATAGAATTAAATCTATCAAACATAGTCGTTACAGACCGACCATGTACCTCTGGGAGGACTAAAAAGATTGAAGAAATATTCTATGTTTCGCAAAAGACTGGAACCCCGACCTATGTGACATTGAAACCGCTTGTAAAAGACCTGCTTCGAATACCCATAATCAGTATTTCTAATAACCAGGCAAACCAAGTCTTGCCATCTCTTTGCGAAAGAGCCGGAATTATAGCTCCAGCAAAAGTAGTTAAGGCAGACAAATCCGTAGAGGGTAGAAAATGTGATTTCGTTACAACCCATATCGCACGAAAGTCATTCGCTACAAATATATATATATCTGGAGAAAAGTTAAGAAACGTATCCCTTATGATGGGGCACGCTTCTATAGAAATAACGAGTTCGACATACATTTGTTGTGGACAGATTGAGGATGATGGAGTAAGAAGTAATTATTTTGAGTGAGACTAACATGGGCGCCCTTATTCAGATGATACCCTTCACCTCCCCCGATGGCCAATCTGATATGTTATGTATCACTCAGGTCAGGTTTGACTCCGCTGTGGTGGGACGAATAAGATTCTACGGAGAACCAATGAAGTTATTTCGTGATGAACATTTTAATATAGAAGGCGAAATAGTGTTTACGGAACAGTTTAATTTTCCGATTGGGTACTTGATGAAATTCTTAGTTGGAAATGATGCTATTGATGAAAAAGGAGTAATAACTAAAGATATTTGGGAAGAATAGAATGAAAGCAAGAGACGACTTTTTTAACCATCTAATGTTGGATATTGAGACTATGGGTAACGAGAGTTTCTCAAGTATAGTAAGCATAGGGGCATTGGAGTTTGATATAAATACAGGAAACACAGGGAGGGAATTTTATGTAAACGTAGACTTACAGAGCTGTATTGACTTAGGTTTAATTGTAAACGCCTCTACTATAATGTGGTGGATGAGCCAAAATACGCAAGCGATAAAAGACCTAACAGAGCCGCCCGTATTACATATAAAGGACGCGTTATTGGAATTTTCTAAGTTTTGTATAAACGACTATGAGATTTGGGGTAATTCTGCCAGGTTTGATTGTGGGATATTGCAGAACGCATACAATAAGGCTAATGTTCCTATTCCATGGGATTTCAGAAAAGAGAGATGCGTCAGAACTCTCGTAAGTTTTAACCCCGGAATAAAGAAAAACTGCCAATCCGTAGGTACGTCCCATAACGCTCTATCGGATTGTTATTTCCAAGTTAAATATTGCTGCGATATATGGGCGCATTTAAATCGTAAAAACTAAAATAAAATGAAACATAAAGGAAGACGCTATAACGCAACAAAAACGCACCGTCCAGAATTAATCCCCCAATACGCATTGGACAAAGTATGCGAAATACTAACCAATGGGGCACATAAATACACAACCTTTTTACTCCCAGACGGGACAGAAGTAACCGGTGAGTTTATAAGCAAGCATGACTCCGCTGGGCTACCAATAGTCTCCCAGGGTGATAATAACTGGCGTAACGGAATGTCGTGGACTAAAGGGGCATTAGGATCTCTTAAAAGGCATCTTTCGGATTGGGAGAATGGCCTTGACTTTGATCCAGAAGATGGACAGTTACTAATGGCTAAAATTGCTACCAATGCGTTATTCTTAACTGAGTGGTCTAAAACGTACCCGCAAGGAGATGACCGTTGGAAGCAATATCTTCATATTCCAAAAATTGGACTCGATATTGATGATGTTCTGTCTGATTTTATACCAGAATTTGCTAAAAAATACAATCTACCTGAACCTAATTCTTGGGGATGGTGTGCTGGTAAAGACGCCGCATTTAAAGATTTCGTAAGTGATACGGATAAAATGAATAGTTTTTACATGTCCTTGCCGGTAAAGACTTCTCCAGAATATATTCCATTCGAACCCGTAGCGTACGTTACATCAAGACCATGCTCTACAAAGGTAACTAAAGAGTGGTTAGACCTAATGGCGTTCCCCACAGCACCAGTAATTACAGTCGGAATGGGTGAGTCCAAAATAGATTCAATCAGGCAGGCCGGAATAGAAGTATTTGTCGACGATCGTTTTGAGAATTTTGTAGAGTTGAATAATGCAGGTATTTGTTGCTATTTATTCGACTCTCCTCATAACCAAAGATACGATGTTGGAAGTCGTAGGATTAAATCTCTAAAGGATCTTCCTTGGCTTAATACCTGATAAAACCAACATTATTCCACATATTGCACCTTAAAGCAGGAAATAATCCACATTATTCCTATTATATTTTGCAAATCAATATTTTTTTACTAAATTAGTAGACTTAAAATCAATAAGATATGGCAGAAGTAAAATATGATGTAGCAAGAGAATATGTTGAGAAATTTATTCAACTTGGCATAAAGTTTGGAATAGGCTATAGTAAGCGCTCTATTGCTCAAAATATGTTTCAGGAAAGACCGGATTTATTTACCAGTTGTGAACACGCCAGAGTTACCGTTAGAAGAGTTACCAATAGTGATGGTAATAGAAAAACCAAAGGAGGCGATGAGCTAGCAAGAAGACTCGCTTTAATTGAAGATGGCTTAATAGAATTACCTAACATAACTCCTTATATAATTCCTGAAAAATATAAAAAATCACTATGGATAGCTGATCTTCATTCAAGATTTTGTGATAAAAAATCACTAACTATAGCTATAGAATACGGTATAAAGCACAAATGTGATAGTGTCGTAATTAACGGAGATTTCATGGACTATTACCAAAATTCAAGATTTGATAAGAATCCATTAACTTTAGATGGATTTTATACTGAAAATGAATGGGGGATATCCGTATTGGAACTCTTACAAAGCACTTTTGGGCAGGTTTTTTTAAAATCAGGTAATCATGATTTACGCAGAGAATTAAGAATTCAAAAAATGGCACTTCAAATGCCCGAATTAATGAGTATGCCTACGTACAAAGAATGCCTATCGTTTAACAAAAGCAAAGTTGAGTTTATAGAGGACTATAGGATAATTAAGTTTGGCAAACTTAGCGGTATTCATGGGCACGAGTACCAAGGTGGGGGCGGGATACATGTCGCCTATAATAGATTAAATAAGGCGAAGGATAACATAATTTCAGCGCATTCGCATATTGCTCAGTCTGATCTGCAAACTACCATAGATGGGTCGGTCATAGTATCAGTAACTCTCGGATGCCTATGCGACATTCATCCGCGTTACAACCCGATGAATCAGTGGACTCAGGGGTTTGCGGTAATAGAGAGATGTGATAACGGTAACTTTATGATAGACAATAGGGTTATAATTGAAGGCAAGGCATATCCGAGATGACCCTAATAAACCCATCAGGACAAACAAAAATATTTAAGGGAGGAGAATATTATTCATACCTTTTACAAGTTGAAAGAAACATAAAGTTCCAAGCATGGATAAACCAAAATCAATTACCAGCCCGATTTAGTGACGGTATTGGAATGAGGCTAAATACGCAAGTCGTAGAATCCTACTTGGAATTTTTAGGATATAAAATAAAACGGGGGTCAGATTAATGACCCCCGTTTTTAGTATATAATCGAATATTATAGAATTATTTTAACGTAATGCTCACCGCTTTTATTATAACCAAGGCTGTCAATACCCCGGAACCATAATAGATGTATTTTTCGTTTCGGTTCCACCAATTTGTTTTACGGTCTATAATTCCCTGCAATTTATTATTATTAGAATAGGCAAGACTTAATGACGACTTAGCTCTTGTTAACTCGCTATCCTGCACTGATATTTTTAGATTCAGATTTTTATTTATGTTAGATATAATTGTTACCTCTTCCTCCAGATTATCTATAACTATATGAGCATACCCGATGGCTCCATCTGCCGATGCGGTTTGATTAGCTGTATCTTTTTTATAGACATTAATCGCTGAGTCAAGTTTTATCTTGTTTGGCTTATTTTCATTCCGTAGTTTGGCTAATTTTTTATCATTTATGGCATTCACGCTGTCTATTATAGCTATGTCTTTGGCTGCATGAATACTTTCGATGGAGTCTGTTAACTTTTGCCTCATAGTTGACACATCAACCGCCGCAACAACACGCTCAATCTTTTTGTCAGAGCAACTATTTATCCCACCGGATAAGATTAAAAACAACCCTATTGCCATTATTGACAATATAATCCAGTTTTTTATAATATAATCAACAATTTTTTTCATCTTCTAAAGTGTTAGTCGTATCTTTTGTTGGATTTAATTTTTTTATTGCAATTAATGATGTCCCCATACCGACAAGCGCGAGGCTCTGGAGTAAGGTATCAGGCTCAGATCTGAATGTCCCCATAGCAAAACAAATAGTTCCTATAAAAATCATAAACATCCCACATATAGCACCCCCCGAAGTCTTGCCATTTAGCTCCGACACAGCCTCTGGGAAACTAAATTTATTAACATTTACCTTGTTTATCATACTATAACCTTTTTCGAATTATTATAAAATTCAATTCTCTCAGAAAGACCATTATGGCCGCCATTCACTACTTTTGTAACCTCGGTAACTGTAGCCCCAACGTCTACCAAATGGTTTAATCCATTCTTCCACCAAAACCAACAGGCGGAACGGACAGAGGCGGAAGGAGACAGAAGTAGATCTGGGTCAGCGAATACATCTATACCCCAATCTTTTGACATAGATTTGTAATTATATGTCCCAGTTATCTGGATTAATCCGCGACCCTTTAATCTTTCTCCATCTCCATCATCTTCTGGCGTATTGCCCAGGTTATGAGCAAGGAGTCCTGTATCATAGTTGGAGCCTGACGCCAATTCTTTATTATACCTTAATTGTCCAGACTCATGAGCCACTTGCGCTAAAAAATGGGACACGCGCTCTCGTGTTGTTATCCCGTAATAAGGCATCCACTTATTCAACCAAGGAAGGTATTTTTCAATGTTAACCTTGGTTGCAAGCGGCATAATCTCGTGAAGTTGGTTGTATGTTAGTTCCATATTAAATTACTGTAAAAGTGATACTATATAATAACATCCATTATAATACCTTAATACTAAAGTGTCGGATCCATAAAGTGAAATATTAGCGAGTGTTTGCCCATTATTGTTATAAAGTTGCCCATTAGTTACGCTATCTAATCTTATATAATTCCCCGCTGTTATTGCAATTGTAATATTCAGCAAGAATGTAGTACCAGTTCTGATACCACTTCCTGTTATTATCGAAGCGGACGGGAGTCTTACGATCATCGCGTTGGGTATTGAAGTTATCATATATTGGTGAGTCACTCCAATGAAATGCTCTAATAAATCAGAACCACCAACCGCTCCTATATATGTATCATCGCAAAAGCAATGCCCACCTACGCTATGTATATTTCCATCATTATCAATGGACTTTTGCGACTCCGGACTGATATTATCTAATGTACCAGGTCTAAATTTAGTTATAAGTGCGGATCCTGGGGTAGCGTATGGGGAAGTGTCCGAGTATTGAAATCTCGCTACACCCAGAAGCCCACTTGACGATGGAAGAACATTTGTTCCTATCCCCGCCCATATCGTCGCCCCGTCAGTATTACCCTCATCACCTGCTGATTTTGAATACTTAAACAGCGTCTCGGCTAATGTCAATCCAGATGAACTGCTTGCTACTCCTATCCGTTTATCAGCTATGGTAAATCCTCCGATGGTACCAGAGTTTAAATCCCCAACGATGGTGGCATTATTGGCTATTATCTGACCAGTTGTGCCATTTAGGGTCAGATTTGGAATAAATAAAGCAACCATCG
>Ga0209125_1000339_pt1 | contig 65959 bp, 57 predicted proteins | sample BarGraIncub1131A_FD_184503 | JGI IMG/M metagenome (GOLD analysis project Ga0209125, IMG submission 184503) | Arctic peat soil microbial communities from Barrow, Alaska - Barrow Graham LP Incubations 11-31A (SPAdes) (version 2) | ecosystem: Environmental > Terrestrial > Soil > Wetlands > Peat... | reverse complement strand
TACACCAACGATAATCTGGTTGCCTGAATCGATGCGTGCCTGTGTGCGAGCTGAAGCTTCTTCAATACGCATTTTAGGAATACCGGTTTCGATAGCCTTGGCCATACCTCCCAGTTTCTCCACTTCTTCAATCAATGCCCATGCTTTTTCGGCCAGTTCGTTGGTCAGGGATTCAATGTAGAATGAACCTGCCCAAGGGTCAACTTCCTTGCAGATGTTGGTTTCTTCCTGGATGAAAATCTGAGTGTTACGAGCGATACGTGCTGAGAAATCTGTCGGCAATGCGATGGCTTCGTCAAGCGCGTTGGTATGAAGAGACTGTGTATGTCCCAATGCTGCGCCCATAGCTTCGATGCAGGTACGGCCAATGTTGTTGTAAGGATCCTGTTCTGTCAGTGACCAACCTGAAGTCTGACAGTGGGTACGCAAAGCCAACGATTTGGCATTTTTTGGATTAAATTTCTGTACGATCTTGGACCACAACATACGGGCAGCGCGCATTTTGGCGATTTCCATGTAATGATTCATTCCAATGGCCCAAAAGAAAGACAAGCGAGGAGCAAAGGAGTCGATGTCCATGCCTGCATTTACACCGGCACGAAGGTATTCGAGTCCGTCAGCAAGGGTATAAGCCAATTCAATATCCGCTGTAGCTCCGGCTTCCTGCATGTGGTAACCTGAGATGGAAATGGAATTGAACTTAGGCATTTTTTTAGATGTAAATTCGAAAATGTCAGCGATGATCTTCATCGAAAATTCCGGAGGATAAATGTAGGTGTTGCGCACCATGAATTCTTTCAGAATGTCGTTTTGGATGGTTCCTGCCATTTCTTCCAGTTTTGCTCCTTGTTCCAGACCTGCGTTGATGTAAAAGGCAAGAATGGGAAGAACTGCACCGTTCATGGTCATGGAAACAGACATTTTGTTCAATGGAATTTCGTCGAACAAAACTTTCATGTCTTCCACTGAGCAAATGGATACCCCGGCTTTACCAACATCACCAACCACACGTTCATGATCTGCATCATATCCACGGTGGGTAGGAAGGTCGAATGCAACGGATAAACCTTTTTGACCGGAAGCCAAATTGCGACGGTAAAAGGCGTTGGATTCCTCTGCTGTGGAAAATCCGGCATACTGACGAATGGTCCATGGACGCATGGCGTACATGACACTGTAAGGACCGCGTAAATAAGGGGCAATACCTGCAGCATAGTTCAAATGCTCCATGCCTTCAAGGTCCGCTTTGGTATAAACCGGTTTCACGTCAATCAGTTCAGGCGTTTTCCAGTTTTTTTCAATGCCGTTTGCTTTTTCCCAGGCTTTTGGCTCTGTCGAAGCGATTCCGGCATTTTTTATATCTATATTTTTGAAATCTGGTTTCATCTCATTCTTAATTTTTAATGAATTTGTATTCGATGTAACTCGCCGATGTATGAATTAACTTTATGAGCGAAAACTCTTGGGCTCGTTTCATAGTTACTCTCTTAATTGATTCCTAATTGCTTGTTGAATCCTTGCAATGTCTGCAAAACATTGGTGCGGACATTGATGAAGTTGGTAATGCCGATAGCCTTGAGGTCTTCAGTACATGCGGGAGCACCGGCTACAACGAAAATAGCTTTATTCCCGATGGCTTCGAATGTTTTGGGAGCCAATTCTGCATATTCCTCATCACTGGAACAAATCACGATGATGTCGGCTTTGGCAGCAAAGGCTGCAGCAACGCCTTCTTCAGGAGTTTCAAATCCAAGATTGTCAATCAATTCATAACCTGCACATCCGAAGAAGTTGCCGGAGAATTGAGCGCGGGCCAATCTCATGTTTAAATGTCCGATGGTGAGCATAAATACTTTCGGACGTTTTCCGGATTGTTCCGTTGCTAAACGCAAAGTATCAAAGGCGGAACTACCGCGATCAAAACGCAGCGTAGTCAGGTTGCCTTTTTCACTATTGCAGCAACAGCATTGGGTTTCTTTTTTACCTGCTTCCACTTTTTCCAAAGAGAATTCGTTGAAATTAGGAAATTGGTTGGTACCTAAAAGAATTTCACGACGGCTTGAAATGTCCTTCAAACGTTTTTCGTTGGAGGCATTCACTTCATTTTGAATGAATCCTTCTTTTAAAGCTGCATAGAAACCACCTTTTTCGTTCACTGACAAGAATATTTTCCAGGCTTGTTCAGCAATGGAGGCTGTCAGGTTTTCGATATAATAGGAACCGGCAGAAGCGTCAACGACTTTGTCGAAATGAGCTTCTTCCTTGAGTAGTAATTGTTGGTTGCGGGAAAGTCTTTCTGAAAATTCATCTGAAGCTTTGTAGGCGTTATCAAATGGAGTTACAGAAATGGAATCAACGCCTGCGATAGAAGCTGACATGGTTTCAGTCTGGCTGCGAAGTAAGTTTACGTAAGCGTCATAAACGCTTTGGTTCCATTCAGAGGTTATGGCATGAACATCCATCTTGGCTGCACCCTTGCAAGCATCTGCAGGCAAATAGGCATTGACGATCTGAGCCCACAACAAACGACCAGCTCTAAATTTGGCGATTTCCATAAAGTAGTTGGTGCCAATACCGAAGTTGAATTTGATTTTTTTGGCAACATCCTTTGCATCCAGACCAGCTTCAGTGGCAAGAGTCAGGAATTCATTACCATATGCAAGACCGTATCCAAGCTCTTGAGCGCAATAAGCACCGGCATTGTTGAACAGGTATGGATTGGCTCCGAATACTTTGAGACCTTTAAATTCTGCAGCTGCTTCGAACGTTTCTTTCAGGACCGCCTTTAGGTCAATATCTATATCAAAACCTTTGATCATCATGCGTTTGAAGGGGTCAAAATTGATGGAACCCTTCACTTTCTCTGGTGCGAAGTTTTGAGCTTTTGCATAGTCAACCAAGAGTCTGGTTATTTTTGCAGCTTCTGTATAACAAGTGCGAAAATTGATTTCAATACAATCGAGTTGGATGCCTTTCAACAAAGTTTCCATGGATTTCGCATCAAAATCTTTGCCAGAAAAAGCAAAACCTAATGAAGTGATACCTTTGCTCAATACGTCCAATGCTTTTTCATTGGTTTTTTTTGCGTCTGTAACTTCGATGTCCTGACGAACATACCAGTTGTTGTTTGTTTTTGTTCCGCGTACAAAAGGAAACTCACCGGGAAGTGAATCTGTGGTTTTCATACCTTCCAGATCTTCAGCACGGTAGAAAGGTTTTACATTAAACCCTTCGTTTGTTTTCCATACAAGTCTCTTTTCAAAATCTGCTCCTTTTAAGTCTACAGTGACTTTGTCCATCCATTCCTGGGTGGAAACCGGAGGAAATTCCGAAAATAACTTTTCTTTGCTATCTGCCATAGTTTAAGAATAATAAGTTGATATTTATTAGTATAATTTGAAATCAGAAAATAATTAAAAATGCCCCCAAAATTACTCTTTTTTAAGGGGAATTAAAAGGATTAGCCCATCTATATTTATGCAGAATGGACACAATTTTTGCTTTTTTAGCGCTAAGCTATCGGATTAAAACTTTCAGGACAAGATGTTTGCAGAAATTGAATGATCTCTGTAGTCTGATTGGGATGAAACCAATTGTATTCTTTGTCCCTTCGAAACCAGGTTAGTTGCTTTCTGGCATATTTATGGGTGTTGTACTGGATCCGCGCAATGGCTTCATCCAGAGAAATTTCTCCGTCAAAATAAGCGAACATTTCTTTAAAGCCGACTGTGTTCAAGGCGTTCAGGTTACGGAAGGGGTAGACTTTGCGGGCTTCTTCCAGCAGACCTTGCTGCATCATTTCCAACACCCTTTGGTCAATGCGTCCATACAATTCTGTCCGGTCGCGGTTCAGGCAAATCTTGATGATGTTGAAAGATCTTGACTTGGCGGTATTCTGGCGGAATGTAGAAAATGGTTTTCCTGTCATCAGACAAATTTCCAGACCATGAATGACTCGTTTGTGGTTTTTCTGATCCACCTGATTGTAAAATTCTGGATCCAGCAACTTCAGTTTTGCCAATAAGTAATCCAGACCTTCCGTCTGAAATTGTGAAATTAACTCTTTTCGCAGTTGTTCATCCACATCCGGCATATCGTCGATGCCTTTGCATACGGCGTCAATATACATCATGGAGCCTCCTGTCATCAGGATGGTGTTGTGATGGGGGAAGAGTTCGTTTTCCAGGAGATGGAGGACTTCCTCCTCGTATTTGGCTGAACTGTAATAATCGTTGATGGAATGTGTACCGATGAAATAGTGTTGCACCCGTTCGAGCTGCTCCTTAGTAGGAGCTGCTGTGCCAATTGGTAGCTCACGAAATAGTTGTCGGGAGTCGCAGGATAAAACAGGAGAACCCAGCGATTCGGCTATACGAAGGCTGAGTTCTGTTTTTCCTACACCGGTTGGTCCGGTCAATACCACGAGTGTTTTTACACTATTATTAGATGATATCATTGAGTGAAGCTGGGTCGACAATGTCATCGTTCAGACCTGAGAATCCTTCAGCATCCAGTTCATCAATGTCAAAATCCTGGTCGCCGTAAAAATCTTCATCCAAATTGATTTTTGGAGTGGTATCCAGTGCTGTAATGTCATCAAATTCCAAAATTTGTACAGGAGCATCACCTTCCGATAGCAGGCATTTAGCTTGTGCAAAATCTTTACCAATAACAAATTGGAAAGCTTCCATGAAAAAGACCCTTTCAGTGAGATAATCAAAAACATATAATAATTTCTGACCTTCGTCTTCTATGAGCTCACTCAATTTTGTCGACTCCATGATCCAGCTGTCCACTTCTGGGCTGCTGTCCATTTCAATAAGGGTGACTTCTGCTCCCTTTTCCCATTCGTCGTCGCAAATGAAAAAAGAAGTCATTTGGTCTTTTGCATAGCCGACACTATCCAAAATGGCATTGTGTAAATCTAAGAAAGTGGCATCTGAGCTGATCGCGATTTCGCGGGTAAATTGATCAACTTCATCCGACAGGATCCGAAACTTGTAAACCATAAAAATTCTGTTGTTTTTTTAATTAAAAATAGCCTTTAATAATTCCGCGGGGGGTATTCTTCACAAACAGTAGTATTTCATCGCGTTCTTTGGTTGCAGGTAATTCAGCCTCAATGCGTTCTATAGCATCGCTGTTGTTGAGCCCCGATTGGTAAAGATAACGATAAATTTCCTGAATATCACGTATCTGTTCGTTGGAATAATTCCTTCTTCGCAACCCGATTGAGTTGATTCCACAATAGGCGATAGGTTCACGGGCAGCCTTGATGAAAGGCGGAACGTCCTTGTTTATTTTGGAACCACCCTGAATCATGGTATGTGAACCGATGTGAGAGAACTGGTGAACTAGCGTACCACCACCGATGATGGCCCAGTCGTCAACGACGACTTCTCCCGCCAATTGTGTGCTATTGGACATAATGACATTGTCACCAACTACACAATCATGTGCAATGTGGCAATAAGCCATGACCAGACAGTTGCTGCCTACAACTGTTTTCCCTTTTGCTGCAGTACCACGGTTGATGGTGACATATTCACGGATGGTGGTGTTATCACCGATTTCAACTGTAGTCTCTTCTCCGGCAAATTTTAGATCCTGAGGAACGGCTCCAAGAACTGCACCAGGAAAGATTACGCAATTTTTACCAATACGTGTTCCTTCCAAAATGGTGACGTTTGAGGCTATTCTTGTACCTTCACCTATAATGACATTCTTGTCTATTGTAACGAAAGGTTCAATTACTACGTTTGGCGCAATTTTAGCATCAGGATGAACGTAAGCCAAAGGTTGTTTCATATTTCTTATGTTTGCCGGAAATCCGGCCTTTGTTCGAAAAAATAGTTACTTATTTTTAATGATCTGAGCCATAAATTCAGCTTCAGAAACAATCTTGTCACCTACAAATGCATAACCTTTCATAGTTACAATACCACGGCGAATTTCTGTCATCAGATCCAGTCTGAATATTAATGTATCGCCAGGGACAACTTTGTGACGGAATTTCACATTGTCAATTTTCATGAAGTAAGTGGAATATTTTTCAGGATCTGGTACCGATTTGAGGATGAGTAAACCTCCTGTCTGAGCCATAGCTTCTATTTGTAAAACGCCTGGCATAACTGGTTCATCGGGAAAATGTCCCATGAAGATTTCTTCATTTCCGGTTACATTTTTTACACCCACGATGTGTCTGTTACTTAGTTCAATGATTTTATCAACCATTTGGATGGGCCAGCGATGAGGCAGCAATTGCTTGATGCGTACGTTGTCCATGATGGGGGGCACTTCAGGATTGTAAATCGGTGCCTGTACTTCTTGCCTTTTCACTTCCTTGCGAATCATTCTGGCCAACTGGTTGTTGATTTTATGACCCGGACGGGTAGCGATAATATGACCCTTCAATGGTTTACCGATCAATGCGATATCACCTACCAAATCCAGTAGTTTGTGACGGGCAGGTTCGTTATCGTAAAGTATGGGTTTGTTGTTGATATATCCCAGCTGATTGACCAGCTTGTGTGGTATATTCATGGCATCGGCAATGCTGTTGAGTTTTTCCTGAGGAATTTCCTGGTCGTAAATGACCAAAGCATTGTCAAGGTCACCGCCTTTAATCAGATTGTGTTGGAGCAACTGTTCCACCTCGCGTACGAAGACGAATGTGCGGCTGTTAGCGATATCTTTTCCGAAATCTGAAAGTTGGTTCAATCTGGCAAATTGATTGCTCAAAATGCTGGATTCATAACTGATCAGAGTGGTAATACTAAAACCGTCATAAGGCAGGATAATGAGGGATGCTCCTGTTTCAGGGTCGCTGACCTCAATTCTGTTTCGAACAACGTAATATTGTTTATCATAAACCTGTTCTATTAAACCGGCTTCTTTGATTGCATCGACAAATTGGATGGCGCTTCCGTCCAGAATTGGCATTTCCGGTCCGTCAATTTCTATGAGGCAGTTATCTATTTCGGCAGCATATAAAGAGGCAAGAGCATGTTCAATTGTGCTGATTTGAACGCCACCTTTTTCTAAAACAGTGCCCCGTTCGGTTTGGTGAACATTTTCTGCCAAAGCTTCTACGATGGGCCTATTTTCCAGATCTATACGGACAAAACGATAGCCTGTGTTTGGTTCTGCCGGGCAGAAACGAGCTGTAATGTAAAGTCCGGTGTGCAATCCTTTTCCTGAAACAGAAAAATCTTTTTGTATAGTAAGTTGATTTGCCATTATTCGGAATAATTTATTTTATATATTTTTTTAATTCTTCAATCTCTTTACGAAGTCTCGATACTTCGATCGAAATCTCCGGCAGCTTTTTATAAATGACATTTGCACGGGCAAATTGTTTGACCGGAATAACCGGTGAACCCATGTATGGAGTAGAATTATCTGTCAGATTGTTGGCAATGCCTGATTGTGCTGCTATCTGCATGCCATCAGCAATATGGATATGACCTGCAAATCCGACCTGTCCGCCAATCATGCAATTCTTCCCGATTTTGGTGGAACCTGCAATACCACATTGAGCAGCCATGACAGTGTTTTCACCAATTTCTACATTGTGTGCTACTTGTATCATATTGTCCAGTTTGACACCACGGTGAACGATGGTTGAGCCCATGGTCGCGCGATCAACAGTAGTATTAGCACCTATTTCCACATTGTCTTCAATAATCACATTTCCGATTTGCGGTATTTTTTGGTAGTCACCGGAACCTTGCGGAACAAATCCGAAACCGTCGCCTCCGATGATAGCTCCGGCTTGCAATATACAATTATTTCCTAAAATGCAATCGTCATAAATCTTGACTCCAGGATATAAAATACAATTGGAACCCACTTTAACCCCGTCGCCTATAAAGACATGCGGGTAGATTAATGTGTCATTTCCTATCTGACTTTTTTCACCAATGCAGGCAAAATCCCCGACATAAATATTCTCTCCCAAAACGGCCGTAGAATGAATGCATGCCATCGAGCGAATACCGGTTTTTCGGGTTTTAGATTCACTGACTAAAGTCAGAAGTTTGGCCAGGCACTGATACGAGTTTTCAACCCGAATCAAGGTGGCTTCAATAGGTTGTTCAGCAATAAAATCCTTATTTACAAGGACTATGCTGGCTTTGGTGGTATAAATGAATGGAGAATATTTGGGATTCGCCAGAAATGTTAAGGTTCCTGGTAGCCCTTCTTCAATCTTTGATATGTTATTGACGGAAACATCGGGGTCACCTTCAATCTCACCAGATAAATATGAAGCAAGCTGTTTAGCTGTATATTCCATTAGTCAAAAAAATTTGCGCAAAAATACAAAATAATCGCTATTAATTCTCAATTTTCAGGGGAAGCCTGTCAAAAACATTTTTATTTAGTGAATCAGGGAAATCTGAAATGACAGTAAATTTGTTTCTCAACCTCTCTGGAAAGCAATTCCAGATTGAGCATGTCTGATGCTTTTGTGATGGGCTTGATATCACCATTATTATACAAGATATCAATGCTGTCGTCCTTTTCGCTGTACATATTAGAAGAAACGCAACTTAAGGAGATTAAGTATTCAGCCTCCTGTTTAGAAATGCCAAACATCGTGATTATTTTTTCGAGATCCTCGTTTATCCTCTTCTGCTCAGGCATTTCGTTACTCATCTCGATTTTAAAAAGTTTTCGTTGAAGCAAACATTTACTTAGTGTGGAAAGAACAAAATCTTCGTGATGCTGCCATTTTTTGATGGCAGACCAAATATCTGTATCGTCCAATTCTTCAAAATAATCCAGTGATTCATTTGACATGACGCCAGTGGATTGTTTGCCTGAAAGAAAATAATGGAGGGCAATTGAAGCTTCGACTTCAACACCTTGAGTGGTTAATTCTCTGGCCCTGTTAAGTAAGTTCTGGAGCATTTTTTCTGCAGCGACCGAAGTCTTGTGCAAATAAACCTGCCAATACATTAACCTTCTGGAAAGTAGAAAGTTTTCTATAGAATAGATGCCCTTGGCTTCAACGACTAGTCTGTCATCCACCACATTTAGCATTTTAATTATTCTGGCAGAACCGATGTTGCCCTCAGAGACACCGGAAAAGAAACTGTCTCTGCGCAGATAGTCCAATCTGTCCATATCCAGGTTGCCAGATACGAGCTGATGCAGGAATTTTTTGGAATAGTCATCCTTAAAAATTCGGATGGCCAGATCCAGTTTTCCCCCGAACTCTTTGTTCATTCTTTCCATCATCATCAGGGACAGGCTTTCATGGGATACACCGTGTATAATGGTATCTTCCAGAACGTGTGAGAAAGGACCGTGACCTATATCGTGCAGTAGGATTGCAGCAATCACTCCTTCTGATTCATCCTGCGTGATGATGTTTCCTTTGTTGCGCAAGTGCTGAATGGCTTCTTCCATCAGGTACATGGCCCCTGTGGTATGTTGAAATCGGGTATGTTGAGCTCCCGGATAGACGTAAGTCGACATACCCAGTTGCTTAATATGCGTGAGACGCTGTAAGTAGCGGTGTTGAAAAACTTCATTCAAAAATCCGGAAGGAAGATTGATAAAGCCAAAAACGGGGTCATTTATAATTTTGCGTTTATCCACTTTATGTTAATTGGGTGAGATATCCAGCCATTTCTTCCTGGATTTTGATAGCCTCGACCTGGGCACATGAGGCAAAATCTTTGCCATTGCTTGCATATAAAATCTGACGGGATGAATTGACCAGCAAGCCACATTGTTTGTTCATACCATATTTAACAACATCAGCCAGACTTCCGCCTTGTGCACCGACGCCTGGTACCAATAGAAAATGATTGGGTGCAATCTTGCGAATATCTTCAAACATGCTGCCTTGGGTAGCTCCAACTACGTACATCATTTGTTCGTCGGTAGCCCATTTGCCTGATTTTTTCAGCACTTTTTCAAAAAACCGTTCACCTTTGGCATCAGCTGTCATTTGGAAATCCTGGGAACCTTTATTTGAGGTTAAGGCCAAAAGGATAACCCATTTGTTCGGATAGGTAAGAAATGGTTTTACGCTATCTTCTCCCATGTAGGGTGCTACTGTTACTGCATCGAATGGCAGATCCTCAAAAAAAGTGCTTGCGTACATTTCTGAGGTATTTCCGATATCGCCACGTTTGGCATCGGATATGATAAACTGTTCCGGATAAGTTTCACGAATATAGCGGACGGTTTTTTCCAGAGCAGTCCAGCCTTTAACACCCAGGCATTCGTAGAACGCCATATTTGGTTTGTATGCCACGCAGTAATCGGCCGTGGCGTCAATGATCGCTTTATTGAAAGCAAAAATGGGATCTTCTGCACCCATAAGATGTGCCGGTATTTTTTGGATATCGGTATCCAGGCCGACGCATAAGAAAGATTTCTTATGCATGATCTGCTCAAAAAGTTCCTGTTTATTCATTTTAGTAAATTATTATAATTCATTTTCTTTCAATCGTTCCGCATTCTCAGCAATAATCAACTGATCCAGTACACCTTGAATATCTCCGCCCATAAAAGCTGTCAGATTGTAGATGGTGAAATTGATGCGGTGATCGGTTACACGTCCCTGGGGATAATTGTAGGTGCGGATTTTGGCTGAACGGTCGCCTGTGGAGACCATTGTTTTGCGTTTAGTGCCTATGGCATCGAGGTATTTCTGGTGTTCGATATTATAGATACGTGAACGTAATTCTACCAACGCTTTTTCTCTGTTTTTGTGTTGCGATTTTTCATCCTGACATTGGACGGAGATTCCTGATGGTATGTGAACTAAACGCACAGCAGAATAGGTCGTATTTACCGATTGTCCGCCTGCACCTGATGAACAGAAGGTATCCACACGAATATCCGATTCCTTTACATCAATCTCAAATTCTTCTATTTCGGGCAGTACGGCCACTGTAGCTGCAGAGGTGTGAACACGACCCTGTGTTTCTGTTGCCGGTACACGCTGCACACGGTGAACGCCCGATTCATATTTAAGGATACCGTAAACATTGTCACCGCTGACGGTGAAAATAACTTCTTTGAAACCACCTGAAGTTCCTTCACTGGTTGATGTCACACTGACTTTCCAACCTTTGTTTTCGCAGTATTTGAGGTACATCCGGAAGAGGTCACCGGCAAAGATGGCGGCTTCGTCACCACCTGTTCCGCCACGGATTTCCACAATAGCGTTCTTGGCGTCTTCGGGATCTGCCGGAACAAGCAAAAGTTTGATCTTTTCTTCCAGTTCAGGCACTCTTCGCTGACTGTCGTCCAGTTCCTCTTTGGCCATTTCGCGAATGTCAGAGTCGGTCTCATTATTGAGCAAGTCTTTGGCATCGTTGATGTTCTGAAGCAGACCGCGGTATTCTTTCTGGGCTTCCAGGATCTTTTCGAGATCGTGGTATTCCTTATTTAATTTCACAAAACGTTTCATATCTGCAAGAACCTCCGGATCGGTGATCAGGGTGGATACTTCCAGGAATCGGTTTTGTAAACCTTCTAATTTTTCAAGTAAAGTGCTTTCTGCCATAAAGGGGATTAATAATTAAATGTGCCGAATTCGCTTTCGATGGTGAGGCAAGCTTTATCCGCTTTCTCCACGCGACCGACTATTTTTGCTTCTATGCCCAGGCTTTCAGCAATTGCAATAACTTCTGCCGCTTTTTCCGGCTTTAAATAGACTTCGAGCCGATGGCCCATATTGAAGACTTTGTACATTTCCTGCCAGTCTGTACCTGATTGTTCCTGAATAAGCTTGAACAATGGAGGTACCGGAAAAAGATCATCTTTAACGATGTGCAGGTTTTCGATGAAATGCAGGATTTTAGTCTGTGCACCACCTGAGCAATGAACCATTCCATGAATGTCTGCTCTTAAGGCATCCAGCAACTTTTTTACAAAAGGAGCATAGGTACGGGTGGGAGAGAGCACCAGTTTGCCTGCATTGATGGGGCTGCCTTCAACAGTGTCTGTCAATTTTTTATGTCCTGAATAAACAAGTTCTTCAGGTACGCCTGCATCATAACTTTCAGGATATTTTTCTGCAAGGTATTTGGCAAAGACGTCGTGTCTGGCTGATGTCAGTCCGTTGCTACCCATACCGCCGTTGTAACTTTTTTCGTAGGTTGCTTGTCCGTAAGAAGATAGTCCTACGATCACGTCACCATCTGCAATATTTGCATTGTCGATGACATCACTACGTTTCATTCGGCAAGTAACGGTACTGTCTACTATGATGGTACGTACTAAATCGCCTACGTCGGCTGTTTCGCCGCCAGTGGCATAAACACCCACACCCATTTCGCGAAGTTCTGCGAGCAATTCGTCTGTACCGTTGATGATGGCTGAAATAACTTCACCTGGAATCAGAAGCTTGTTTCTTCCTATGGTGGAAGATATCAGAATATTGTCGACGGCTCCTACGCAAAGCAGGTCGTCTATGTTCATGATCAGGGCATCCTGAGCGATACCTTTCCACACGGAGAGGTCTCCGGTTTCTTTCCAGTAAAGATAAGCCAACGATGATTTGGTGCCGGCTCCGTCTGCATGCATGATGTTGCAGTAGTCGGGGTCTCCGCCCAAAATGTCGGGGATAATCTTACAGAATGCTTTGGGGTACAGTCCTTTGTCTATATTTTTGATGGCATTGTGTACATCTTCTTTCGATGCAGAAACGCCGCGCATCATATACCTTTGGTCGCTCATAGGTGGGTCATTTTTTTAGTAGTGCAAAGATAATAAAAAATACAAAAATGTCCCTGTTGCTTTGCGACAACAGGGACTTATTGTTAATGAATCAAGTTGATTCACTCGTATTATTTAGTCAGGAATGCCGTTACGTTCTTTTCGATACGGCCAGTCAGGTCTGCTAGTTCGGCTTTGATAAAATTTTCTCCGACAATCTTTTCGTACAATTCAATGTAACGTTCAGAGACACTTGTGCAATATTCGGGTGTCATTTCAGGAACTTTTTGTCCGTCTTTGCCCTGGAATCCATTTTCAATGAGCCACTGACGAACAAATTCTTTGGAAAGTTGTTTCTGAGGTTCGTTTTTGGCCAGTTTCTCTTCGTAACCGGCCGCGTAGAAATAGCGGGAAGAATCTGGAGTATGAATTTCGTCCATTAGGATGATTTCACCGTCCTTCTTTCCGAATTCGTATTTGGTATCCACCAGGATTAAGCCCATAGATGCAGCTATTTCGGAACCGCGTTGAAAAATGGCTTGGGTATATTTTTCCAATAATTCGTATTCATCTTTGCTAACAATGCCTTGAGCGATGATTTCTTCTTTCGAAATATCTTCGTCATGGCCTTCATATGCTTTGGTTGTGGGGGTAATAATGGGTGTTTCAAATTTTTGATTTTCTACCATTCCATCTGGCATCGGAACACCACAAAGTAACCGTTTACCTTCACTGTATTCTCTCCATGCGTGACCTGTGAGATAGCCGCGGATCACCATCTCCACTTCGTATGGTATGCATTTTATACCAACTGTAACCATGGGGTCGGGTGTAGCTATTTTCCAGTTTTTTACGATGTCCTCGGTGGCATCAAGAAATTTGGCTGCTATCTGGTTTAACACCTGTCCTTTGTAAGGAATTCCTTCAGGCAGAATAACGTCAAAAGCAGAGATGCGGTCGCTTACCACCATTACCAACAATTCGTCGTTGATGTTGTACACGTCGCGCACTTTACCATGATACACGGATTTTTGTCCTGGAAAATTGAAATCTGTTCTGGTCAGAGCTTGTTTCATAGTTTTACTTTTTTTCTAAGGCCGGTATTTCTGCTGAATACGGCGATGGGTTTATTTTATTATCGTCATTTTTCATTTCACGGCGCTGATCTGCCCGTTCTTCCTGATGCTTTTCGTAAGCATCCACAATCCTTGATACCAATTTATGCCGGACAATGTCATTTTTATCGAATTCAATCTTGGCCAAACCCTTCACATTTCGAAGGACCTGAATGGCTTGTATCAATCCTGATGTCACATTATACGGCAAATCTATCTGAGTAATGTCTCCTGTGATAATCATCTTGGCATTGATGCCCAAACGTGTCATAAACATCTTGATTTGGGCAGTGGTTGTATTTTGAGCCTCGTCCAGAATAATGACTGCATCGTTGAGTGTTCGTCCCCGCATAAAAGCCAGTGGGGCTATCTGGATGATTTTATTTTCCATATAATCCTTGAGCTTTGCCGGTGGAATCATATCTTCCAGTGCATCGTATAAGGGCTGTAAATAGGGATCAATTTTCTCCTTCATATCTCCTGGCAAAAAACCGAGCTTTTCACCCGCTTCCACTGCCGGACGGCAAAGAATAATCTTTTTCACCTCCCTGTTCTTCAATGCCCTAACCGCCAACGCAATCGCTGTGTATGTCTTACCTGAACCTGCAGGACCAATGGCAAAAATCATATCGTTGGTATCATAAGCCTTCACCAGTTTCTGCTGATTTTCCGTTCTGGCCATGATGGTTTTACCACTCACACCATGCACAATCATATGATCCAGCCTCACCACCATCGGCGCATTGCCTTTGACAATCTCCCGAATCGTCTCCTCGTTGAGCGTATTGTAATCCGAACAGTATTTCTCCATGGCATTGAGCGCCATCTCAAAAGTATCCATTTCAGCTTCATCTCCCAATACCTTCACTACATTTCCGCGCGCTGTAATTCGTAGCTTTGGGTATAATGCTTTAATAAGCTGTATGTTACAGTTGTTGACACCGTGTAAAATCGCGGGGTCAGCTTGCTCGATCATCAGGACGCGTTCGTTCATAGGGTAGGGGAAAAAGAAGTTGGTGCAAAAGTACGAAATAATGGGGAAATAGTGGAGGGCATAGGTGTGGTTTTTTGAGCGAAATCAAGGGAATGTATTTGAATTTGTTCTGATAAGTTTATACATTTACAAAATTCGAATTTAAATAATTCTAAATTAATTTTTTTAAATAAAAAATATGAATTTTATAACTGCTATGGAACAACGTTATACAACGAAAATGTATGACCAAACTAGAGAACTAAATCCAATTCAACGAGAAGAACTCAAAGAAATTTTAAGATTGAGTCCGTCTTCTATAAACAGTCAACCTTGGAATTTTACATTTGTCACAGATGCTGAAACAAAAATGAAGCTTGCTGAAGTTTCAAATTTTAATGCTAAAAGTGTCATAAATTGCGATACCTTGGTTGTGTTTAGCAGGATAAACAACCTTCAGTTATTTGAAAACCAAATTGCCGAAATACTACCAGAAGCAGCTGTTGAATATTACAATAGAGTTGTAAAACCCAAATCGGACGAACAGATAAAAACCTGGTTTGCTAAGCAAGTTTATTTATCATTAGGTGTATTTTTAAGTGCCTGTGCCGAAATGAAAATTGATTCCACTCCAATGGAAGGAATTGATCCGGAAAAATACGACAAAATTTTAGGATCAACGGATTATAGCACGTTGGTTGCAGTCGCTATTGGCTATAGAGATATAGAGGATCCCAATCAGTTAGAGAAAAAATCTAAATCCAGAAAGCCTCTAAATCAAATAATTAAAACAATTTAAACTAGAAATATTGAAGACCCGAAATGGATCAATGTATCAAGATTTATTGTTGTGCCAGAAAGAAAAAACGTATGCTTACCATTTCTTTTTTGGTTTGTAAATAAAGCTCCCCACAGCAATAATCAGAATGATTCCTGTCAAAATAAACGCCCATATATTCGTTTTACGTGACTCTGCTTCAATAGTATAATCATTGTAGAGCATGCGATACGCTGTGAGCTTATAGGATAGGATACCATCGTTCAAAACAGCATTGTTTGGTTGAATTGTGGTACCAGGCATTTTTAGTTTATAATTAAAAGAATAGGATAAATATTCAATAAAGTCCTGATTGATAAACTCTGTTTCGTATTCTTTCATGGGGCTGTTTTCCTTATCCCAAAGAACAGAGAAAGCTTTGGTCTTAAAATACTTGTTTAGTATATCACCCATTTTAAAATCGCTTAATGAAGACTCTATTGTTGAGGAAATGGTATCTCTCAATGCTTCCAGGCTATCTTTCGATACAGGTTTCTTTTTGACTAAATCGTAGTTTTTAAGTAGCACTTTATACTCGTTGTTCCATATATTTTGACCAAACCACAAATTGTACTTTTGTTCCAGGGTACCCATGTATTCTCGAATTTCCAGACCGTTCATACCAATCAAAATGTTGGGCTGACCTGTAAACCAAAAACGAGCTTCGTCTTTGGACATGTAATTTTCAATCGGTAGGTTAAAGTTGGTCTTGATTTTTGGATACGTTTCGCGGTAATTGAAATAGGTATAAAACCAGCGGAACTTTCTTTCCAAAGAATAATTTACTTTGAAACTGCTCCATTTGTGAGAAGATTTGAGTTTGAATGAGGTAGCCATATCTTCCACCGATTTATAATCCTTGCGAATATGAACGGTGAAAAGTGTATGAACAACAGAATCAGGTGAATTTTTAAAGATGGAGTCAATTTTTGAGGGCTTCAAAGGGTAGTCTTTACCCGATGCCAATTTCATAAATGCCCAATTGACATTCCAGGAAGAATCCATATCTACCGGGAAGTTATTTTTTTTGGAAGCACCAACCATAAAAGTTGAATCTTCCTGAGATGTAAACTCCCGATAACAAGATCCGTCAGCATTAATCACGGTCAACATATCGTCGTTGTTAGAACAGGAAACGGCGAACAATACCGAGAAAAGAGACAAAATTTGAATGGATAATTTCATGACTTTATTGTATTGATTGTTTTATAGAAGATTCAAATTGGTTGTTTTCGATGGCATTTTGTTGCATGTAGCACAAATAGGTTTTTAACAAATTGGGTTCAGAGGTTGACTGATATTGAATACAAGTAGAATCAATAGAAACCTGTGTGACCAGAACAGGTGAATGTACCTGATCATCTACCGGATTTTGTGCTTCCGATTGCTGAAAGACAAACAAGCCAAGCAAAAAAATGGCTGCAGAACTGGAAATTGCTCGGAACCAAAGTAAAAAGTGTGGTTGCGAGGAACTACGATGTTGCTCAATTTGTTGCATGATACTGTCCGTTAACATCGCTGCATCATTCAGGACAGGTTGTGTCTGACGTAGTTTTTCGAGAAGATGCTCGTATTTTTTATCGTTGATTTTCATAATCGATTTTTTAGAGATTCTTCAATTTGTTTCGGATAGCTTGTCTTGCCAGAAACAGGTTGCTTTTGATTTTGTTGGCAGACAAGCCAGTGATCTGAATGATTTCTTCGACCTCCAACTCTTCAATATCACGCAGGGTGAAAACGATTTTTTGTTTGTTGGTCAAATCGTTGGTCAGAGCCAGAATGATGCTACTTAGTTCCGAATTTATGAGATTCTGTTCCACATTTTCCGATGAAATCAGTTCGTTCAAGCTATCGTCAAGCATGACAGATCGATAGCAATGTTTCGGAGATTTTAGTTTATCCAGACATAGGTTGGTGGCGATGGCATAAATCCAGGTGCTGAATTTCCGTTCCGGGTCAAAGCCCGACAAATGCATCCATACCCGCATAAACGTTTCCTGGGCAATGTCTTTAGCGTCGTCATCGTTGCTCATAAGTCTGAATGCCAATGAATAAATCTTAGACTGATAACATTCGACAATTTTACGGAAAGCCAGTTGGTCATTCCGTTTGCTTAATTGTATTAGGTCATTCAGGGTCGAGTTATCCATTTTTTAGAAACTGTTTGTAGGTAATACGACAAAGGTGGAAGCTGGTCGAATTATTTATTGAAACAATTCCGGATAATACTTCCGAATCATCTCCTGATCCTCCTTGTCCATTTCCAAAAGCAATCTCGGTTTATCCTGTATCCTCAATCCCTTTTGATTAATCTTACCCATCAAACTCCAATCTCTGGAAGGATGTTCCGGACTCGGGTCCACTGGCTCTTTCGCAGGCAGGTCATAACGTGTGAAATCAATCACATAAGCCGGTGTATTTTTGTGCCAGTCGCGCAGCAAAGCCAAGCGGAAAGATTTATTCATAAACCATTTGATTTCCAGATTGTTGTAGGAATCACCCAAACCTGATCCCCGTTCTTCAAATCGATAATTCCAGTCGTCGTTTGTTTTGTACTTGTTTCTCCAGATGTTTCCAAATTCACCGAACGTGACAAAATGTGTGTCCGGCCAACGTTTTTTAGTATCGGTCACCCACATCTCCAATGCATCACAAATAAATTTCTGTCCGAATTCATACGTCAGTTGAGCTTCCCAAATGCAAGTGACCCAACCAAATCCGTTCAATTCAAAGCCCTTGTCAAAATGGATGGATTGAGTATGCATCACTTCCCGATGGCCCAAATCCAGCCCCCAGCCTTTATAGGTTTCTATGGGTCCAACACCTCTACGGCTGTTGTATCCCGTAATTTCATGTCCGTTTGCACCACTTTGACGGGCACAGATAAAATCCATCGTCCAGCCATCCAGGTTCACACAATCAATAAAATCAGCAGCACCTTGAGCCGGTTTGCAAAAATGTTCTTTGGAAGGGTAGAAAGGATAAGAGGGTGAGCCGTCTGCACCACCGCCATCAATGTTAAGCTGACTCCAGATGACAGCATGGGCAGTGTGGATGTTTTCCACTTCTGATAAATACCTCAGGTTTTCTGCCGATAGGAAACCTCCCATAATGGATTGTGGACGATAACCGTGTCCGACAAATTTTGTGATAATCCGTATGGCTTCGGTCATTTCCCGGTTGATGCGTTCCCGTGGTAGATACATGGCTGGAAAGTAGCCCGGGAAATAGGTGACCTCATCACCGAATTTGGCTTGACAATGGGCCACATAAGCGCGGATCTCCTGATAGTTTTTCCGTTGATCTTCCAATGCGTTCAGTGTAAATCCCCAGGTCAGACGACCATGCGGATTGTTTTTCGCAAAAGCTTTCCGCATGGAACGCACGCCTTTAAGGGTATGCCATTCTCCTTCATCACGAGGATGCAGTTTCACATCGCGGGAAACTTCCCAAGGTGTGGTTCGAATCATAATGCAGAAAGTGACAAACCGGTTTCCATCCAAAATCAAAGGCTCGGTTGCCTTTAAGGATAAGCAAAAGGCTATTAAGCAGGTGATTGAAAGGACGATTTTTTTGACAGAAAAAATATTTTTCATGACAGATTCTGTTAGCAGTAGGTTAGGTGCGTCAAAGGTAATTATATAAAATAAACTATGTTTGCTTTGAAAATGTAATACTCAAACCGTTTCAAAAATGGATCGGTTTTTTAACTAAATTTTATTTGAACATTATCGAGTTTTACGTGTTTATAAATCAAAACCTAAAATGAAATATATTAGCTTGGTGTTCATTTCATTTTTTATGTTATTCCTGGGTGTTTCATGCGCTACAGAAGAAGAACCAGTTAAAGAAAAGATCCTGACAAAGAGCTTAGTCGATGGCGTTATTCAAAAGGGACCTTTTATCAATGGCTCTTCCATTACTCTGTATGAGTTGTCTGACAGTCTGGTTGCTACAGGAAAAGTTTACGATGCTCAGATTCTTGATAATAAAGGTTCATTTCAGATAAACGATATCATTTTGTCCAGTCAGTATGTAAGATTGAAAGCTGACGGATTTTATTTCAATGAGGTGACCGGCAAGAATTCTGCTTCCCGTATTACTTTATATGCTTTGTCTGATTTAGAAAATAAATCCACTGTAAATGTAAATATTCTTTCTCATCTGGAATATCAACGGGTTGAGTACTTGATTTCAACGGGTTTAACATTTGATGCTGCAAAAAAACAAGCAGAAGGAGAGGTGCTTAGTATTTTCTCCATCACAAAAGAAGATATACAGTCTTCGGAATTCCTGAATATTTCAGATGCTGGCGAGGATAACGCCATTCTTTTAGCCATATCAGTCATTATTCAAGGTTATAGAAACGAGGCTGACCTTTCTGACTTAATGGCCAATATCATTACTGATTTCAAAAATGATGGAACATTGAATAATCAGGAATTGGGCACCTTGTTAATCAATGACGCAAAACTGCTTGATTTACCATCTATCCGAAAGAATATGGAGGATAAGTACGCTTTATTGGATAATGGAGCTGTTATTCCTGATTTTGAGAAATTTGTAAATCAATTCGTAAACAATACCGACTATATTTTCACTAAAACTATAGAATACCCCAAGACCAGTGCAAAAGGTGTGAATGTGCTTTATGGTGATAGTCTCCATTTTACTTCACAATCTACACCAACTAAATATTCTTTGGCTGCCAATGTCCCTGTGGGCGCTTCTTTGAAGATTGTCATTAAAAATGGACGATGGTATTATGGTGCATTACCACTCCCGGTTAACTGGACTGTTTCGACTTATGACGAAGTGAAACAGGAGCAGGTATTTACGGTTACCACTTCAGGGGAAAATGCAGATTTGCACATTTTATTCGATGCGGGATCACATACCATCGAATATTATGAAAATAATGCCTTGACACCGACCAGGATTAAGCAGATTTTGGTGACTGATAATTTTGTTGATGAAAAACTTTGATAAAACCTTTTTCAACTTGATCATTGGGGCATTCTTTCCTAGTATTTGTTGCCTTATATCAATGATTGTCTGGTACTACTTTGATGGATCCGAAAATCGGGCTTCTATTTATCTCATCACTGGATTGATACTTGGGGTACTTCTCGATATCAAGTATCTGAAAGGTTGGGTAAAGAAAAGGTACGATTTGTCTTTGTGGTTTATTGCCACTATTTACAGTGTATACAACATGGTAGTTTACGGAATTTTTATGGGCTTCCCGGTTTTTAATGTCCTACTTGGTTTTATTGCTGGATTTTATTTCGGAAAAAGGATTTGTTACAACAAACAAACAATCAGAGAAAGTGCTAAATTGATTAACTGGGTTTCCATTTTCACTGGTTTTATCATGGTGCTGATTTGTATATCTTCTGCTGTTATAGCTTTGGTTGGTGATGGGGCAGGAGGCGATATACAGGGTATGTTGGGACTAAATTTTATTGTTACCAGGCCGATGATTTGGGGTATTATTTTAGTTGGAGGCATTTCATTGATATTGATTCAATTCTTTTTAACAAGGTGGACAATTATTGAAACAATCAAACATTTTTAAGGCTGTGTTTACAAAAATAGTATACATTTGTTATTCAGTTTGATTGAGCCACATCTTTATAACCTTGACCACCGTATGACCCTTTTTGAATTACACGATACCCTGCTAGATAGGAAAATTCTGAAAAATCCAAAATCTTTTATTGCTCTTTATGAGGCTAATAGCGATTTGATCGCGCAAGTCGATTTGTCTAATGTCGATGAGTACAAATGTCTGATGAACATTACTTGTGAATATGCCCATAAGCTCGTTAAAACGGGTCAACTTAAAAAAGGGTTGCACTTTTTAGATGAAGCGACCGATTTGATGGAAGGTTTCCCGGAATATAATAGGGATTTTATCTTTGAAATAGCCAATTATGAACGTGCCGTTTCGAGTAAGGCTGTCATTTTTTACAACTTGAGAAAATTCGAAAAGTCTTTATCGCTTTACAAAAAATTAAATGCCTCTTTTCCTGGCAATGAATCCTATCAAGGTTGGATTTTCAGGGTCAAGGCCAGAAGATTTGGCAATCTATCATGGACGGGAGTTGTTATCATTTTCGCTGATGTGGTATTAAGACTCCTCTTTGACAACACCAGGTTTGCCGCTTATAATGATTCCTATTGGATTTTGGCTTCTGGAATTGTTATCTTCTTATTTTTTGATATTCTGAGAAGAATTGCGAAAAGAAAGCATAAAAAGTTGGTTGAATGTTCCAACAAAGACAAATAAAATATTCTTCAATTATATTATTATTTTATTTCTGAAAGGATACTAAAAAGATAGTAAGACCGTTATTAATGACAGGTACAGGTAGATTATATCGGTTCCCATACTCAAGATGTATTGCTACCAGCCAATTTTTTTCTGGTCATTTCTACAAATGGAAGTCGGAAAATTTTCATTCAAGCGTCCAACGAAATAAAATATGCTATCAAAAGAAAACTATCCCTATTACCTGACAGCTCTTGGCCTTTTTGTTTTGCTGAAATTGGGTTTTACAGTTGCCGACAACGATAGTATGGCCTTTTTGTTGAGACCAATAAATAGTTTAATTGAATTGTTGACGGGTTCCAAAGCAACCTATTTTCCAGATAAAGGATTCTACCATGAGCGTCTGGATCTGCTGATTGACAAATCGTGTTCGGGATTCAACTATTTGCTTCTAAGTTTTGTCATGCTGGTTTTTCTGACCGTAAGATATGCAACTAAACAGTTTAGTAAAGCTTGTCTGGTACCGGTTTCGATGTTGGCTGCCTATATTTTGACGGTATTCGCCAATACTTCCAGGATTTTTATATCGATTGTTATAGAAAACAAAAATATACTTTTTCTACAGGAACATCACGCTGTTTTGCACGAAGCCATTGGTGTGCTGACCTATCTGTCCTTTTTGGTGCTAACCTATATACTAACGGAAAAATACCTGATTAAAACAACTAAATATGCGAAATTTACTGAATCCTAAATGGCTGCTTCTGATTAACACGTTGCCCTTGACTGTCTTATTTATTCTCCTCTTTAGCGATTTCAATGTCATTAAAAGTCTTTTGGATGCTAAGACTATTCAGCTTTGGATCACTTTTGGTTTGTTATTGGTGGGAATGGGCTTTCTGAACCTGATTTATGCTGTTTATCTCATTCTTCAGAAAAAAAAGGTATCTGTCATTTACGGAGTAATAGCTTTGCTTTGTTACATTCCATGGTTGTATTTGTTGGTTTGCAACGGTGATGACATTTTGCCTTTTACCATCCCACAGTGGATGCTTACAGGCAATGCTTTTATATCAGCTGGTACGTTTTTGATGCCGACACTGGCATATGCCCTATTTATTCTGGTTATTCGTCTGACTCCCGAAAAGAAACAAAACAAGCCTTGGAAGGATTTAGCCATTTCCTTAGCTATTCCCACTGTATGGTATATGTTTATTATGCTATTGATCCCTTTCTGGAAACCTGTTGATTCCAATTTTGGAATTCATGTGTTAGTGATCCTTTTTATCGTTGGTACCTTGGTTTTTATTTTCTTTTTGACCAGGGCTATTTATATTCTGGTTTCCCAAAAAGCCGAAATTTTTCAGAAGAATAAACTAGCCTGGTTGATTCCGATTTCCATTGTATTTCCTGTGATGGGATTATTGGTCAATAATACCTTTGGAAACTTTATGTCGAACGATCATTCAGGTATCATAGGTAATTTCAGCAATTTATGGTTTTATATACTTGCTGTATTCAATGGGATAGTAATTTGTTTGCCAAACCGAACAAATCAACTTTACAGGACTTTTTTGTTTTTTGCAAGAAGTTTGACTTTTGCTTACACGCTCTATTTTTTCCTCGTTTTTTTGCCACTCCTTCCTATATCAATCATTGCTATTTTGGGTATAGGAACCGGTTTCCTAATGTTGATGCCTTTACTTTTGTTTGTTGTACATACCAGTGAACTCTCAAAGGATTTTAAGTTTCTAAATGACTTTTACTCCAAGAAAATGATCTGGGTTATATCCCTGGTTGGTTTTATAGTTATTCCTGCAACGATTACTTTAAGCTACCTGAATGATAAAAGAGTTTTGAATGAAACGATGGATTATTTAGATAGTCCGGATTATTCAAAATCATACAAATTGAATGAAGCGTCCCTACGAAAAACGATGGATATAGTCAAAATGCATAAAAAAGGATCAGAAAATTTTGCAATTGGTTTTAATACCCCTTATTTGACTTCGTATTTCAACTGGCTTGTTTTTGAGAATATGACCGTTTCGGATGCAAAAATCAGAGATATTGAAAAGATTTTTTTCAATACTGATTCCTTAAAAATGTGGGTTGAACCTATTCAGAATAATCGGGCAATCGTTACTAGCTTTAACACAAAAAGTACGTATGACAAAGCACAAAAAACCTGGAGATCCTGGGTGAATCTGGACCTATCCAATGTCAGTAAAGGGATGGGTGAGTTTGAAACCACCATCGATTTGCCTGAAGGTTGTTGGATAAGTGATTATTATCTGTATGTGGGTAAGAAAAAGGAAATGGGCTTACTGGCAGAAAAGAAATCGGCTATGTGGGTCTTCTCGCAAATCAGAAATGAAAACCGGGACCCTGGCATTTTATATTATTTGACCGGAAATAGGGTGGCATTCAAGATTTTTCCATTTGCTATTGGTGAAACTAGAAAATCAGGTATTGAATTCTTGCATAAAGAACCTGTTAAATTGAATATTGACGGTCATATTATAGAACTTGGAAACCGTGCTGAGGACTCTATTTCAAGCTTTGAGAATGAGGATGTGGTGTATGTTTCTGCCAATCAGAAGAAATCGCTGAAGTTGGTACAAAGAAAACCTTATTTTCATTTTCTGGTGGATGTTTCAATGAAAGAAAATATAAAAAAGAAGGAGTATACCAAACGTATAGAAGCACTATGTGAAAAGTATAAACCGCTAGCAAACAATGCTATGGTCAGTTTTGTCAATAGTTACGTGACGACCTATCCCATGGACAAAAGCTGGGAACAAAAATACGAGTCTCAAGAGTCTAAGGGTGGCTATTATTTAGATAGAGCTATTAAAATTGCACTTTTCAAATCATTTGCAGACGGAAAAGAGACTTATCCAGTAATTGTAGCAGTGACTGATTCCATTAATAATGCATTGTTGAATAAGGATTTTTCAGACTTTGAAATGGCTTTTCCCGAAAGTGATTTGTTTTACGTTTTAGATAGTAATGTAAAACTTGAACCTCATTCCTTGGTTTCTAAACCCAAAGTGAAGATGATTGATACTATGTCCTGCACTTTTGATCATCCTGTTCTGGCTTTTCCTATGGCAGATCATACAATTGCTTTTTTGCCAAATAACGGCAGGCCAAGCATCATCCTGAAAAAGCATCAGTTTAGCCTAAATGAATCATCACTCAAAGATAAAAGTTGGCAATCGGCATTGGCCTTACAGGCTAAATGGATTTCTCAGACTTTTTATCCTCAAACAACAGAAAATGAATGGATTCAAATGGTCAAAGGTAGTTTTGTCACTCAGGTGATGAACCCGACTACATCCTATCTGGTCGTTGAGAATGAGGCCCAAAAAGCCGCACTGAGAAGGAAACAAGCTCTTGTCTTGTCCAGCAATAAATCCCTTGATTTGGGTGAAGACACACCACGAATGAGTGAACCAAGCCTGATTATATTGAGTGTGCTACTCGGTTTGTCTCTTTGGCTGAGAGAAAAAAGAAAAAGAGTTTTAAAGAAGCGTTAAGAAAGCAATCTTTTCAGTCCATTGATATCCAATATCGTGATCTGCTTTTTGTCCATGTTGATTAAGCCTTCTGCAACCATTTCCGACATACTTCTGGAGAGGGAAGGTCTGGCAACACCAAAATATTCGGCCAGCTGAGTCTGATTTTTGTCCAGCGTGAGGGTGTTACTACCAGGCTTCATTTGCTCAAGCAGATATTGTGACAGTTTGCCCTTGATGGTTTTGACAGATAGGATTTGCAATTTGTTGGAAAGGAACTGTGTTCTTCCCGCGTTGAAAGACAGGTAATTGGAGAGGAAACCTTCGTTGGTGGCTAATAATTTCATCACAGACTCTTTGGGGATCAGCAATAGTTCGGAGTCCTCAAGGGTTGTGACATCAACCGGGAAACGGTTGTTTTCAGCAAAAAGAAAGGCAGGAGCAAGAGGGCGGGGTGCCAGGATCTTTTCGATGGTCAGCAAATTTCCGTCTTCTGCTATCATTTCTGTTTTTACTGATCCTTTGGTGAGTAGGTACAGATATTTGCACAATTCACCCTGTCGGAAAATCAATTCGTTTTTCTTGTATTTTTTTTGGATGCAATTCAGATCTTCGACAAAGGATTCCTGCTCTTCGGCGGGTATCTTATTGCAAATCGGACATCGGGATAAATCAATGGTAGCCATAACCTGTTCTTTTGGTTGATGGCCAAATATAGGCATTAATCCCGAAAATCCGGATGCTCTTTCCTTAGCCTTTAATCATGGTCAGTAGCATCTTGAACTTTTTTTCTGCTTGTAAAGCATGGGTAATGTTTGCAGGCATTATAATAGATTCGCCCTTTTTAACCAAATTGGGGTTTCCACCAACAAGAATAAGTGCTTCACCGTCCAAAATCTGAACCATGGCATCAAAAGGTGCGGTATGTTCAGTCAGACCTTGGCCTTCGTCAAAAGAAAACAAGGTGATGTTTCCTGCTTCACTTTTCAATACTTGCTTACTGATAACTCCACCGGTAGAATATTCCACCATTTCTTCCAGATTCAGGACTTTTCCTTTATTAAATATTTCTTGCATCGTTTTATGTTTTATTGATTGAAAACAAGTCAGTACCATTTTATGTTCAAAAGTAGACTTCAAAAAGGATAAATAGTGTAACATGTGTTACACCTTTTCAAATTCGCTGTGGCTTTCTTTGTACCAGAAAAAACAAAGGGTCCATATCTTTTATATTGTCGTTTGTTTTTCTGTAAAGGTCATTATATTAAGTATTTAAAAATATTAAAATGGATAAAATGTTTTGTTTTCAGTGTCAGGAAGCGTCTAAAGGTACCGGTTGTACACTCCAGGGAGTTTGTGGGAAGACAGCCGATGTGGCTGGTTTGCAGGATTTATTAGTTTTCCTGATGAAAGGAATTTCTCAATACACGACCCGCTTAAGAGCATTGAATGTTGAATTGCCCCAGGCCAATAAATTTATCGTGGATGGTTTGTTTATGACTATCACGAATGCAAATTTTGATAAGGATCGCTTTGTCGTTAAAATTAAGGAGGCTTATAAAGTCCGTGAAAAGGCGAAAAACTTGCTTACCGCTCAAGGTGAAGATATTAGTGACTTGAATTGTGATTGTCTGACCTGGCAAAAGGATGATGTTGCCGAAATGGAAAGCAAAGCAGCATTAGTAGGTGTGTTTGCTACTGAAAATGAAGATGTCCGTTCTTTGCGTGAACTGACCATCTATGGATTGAAAGGTATGGCAGCCTATGCTGAGCATGCTTACAATCTTGGATACGAAGATGCGACGATTCATGCATTTATTCAAAAAGCATTGGTTGCCACCACAAACGACGATTTGTCAGCTGGAGAACTGACGGCTTTGGTGCTGGAATGTGGCGAATATGGTGTCAAGACAATGGCTTTACTGGACAAAGCCAATACAGGAAAGTATGGACATCCTGAAATAACGAAAGTAAATATTGGTGTTCGAAACAATCCGGCTATTCTGATCAGCGGCCATGATTTGCGCGATATGGAGGATTTGCTGAAACAAACCGATGGAACAGGGGTTGATGTCTACACCCACAGTGAGATGCTTCCAGCCCACTACTATCCGGCATTTAAGAAATATACTCATTTTGTTGGAAACTACGGAAGCTCCTGGTGGAAGCAAACCGAAGATTTTGAAACGTTCAATGGTGTTGTACTATTTACCACCAATTGCATTGTTCCTCCGCGTTCAAATTCAACGTACAATGACCGTGTCTATACAACAGGATCTTCTGGTTTTGAAGGGTTCACACACATTGATGATCGTAAAGAGGATCAGCCAAAAGATTTCTCATCTTTAATAGAGCATGCCAAAAAATGTGCAGCTCCTACAGAAATTGAAACCGGTGAAATTATTGGTGGTTTTGCCCACGAACAGGTATTTGCATTGGCCGACAAAGTGGTTGAAGCAGTAAAGTCCGGAGCTATCCGCAAGTTCTTTGTGATGGCCGGATGCGATGGAAGAATGAAGAGCAGAGATTATTATACGGAGTTCGCTGAAAAATTACCAAAGGATACCGTGATCCTGACTGCAGGATGTGCGAAGTATCGCTATAATAAGTTGCCGCTGGGTGACATCAATGGTATTCCTCGTGTGCTTGATGCCGGGCAATGCAATGATAGCTATTCACTTGCGCTGATAGCCTTAAAGCTTAAGGAGGTTTTTGAATTGAACGATATCAATGAATTACCCATCGCTTACAACATAGCCTGGTACGAACAAAAGGCTGTCATTGTACTTTTGGCTTTACTTTCTTTAGGTGTTAAGAATATTCACCTGGGACCAACACTTCCAGCTTTCTTATCACCCAACGTGGCTCAGGTATTGGTAGATAATTTTGGTATTGCTCCGATTGGTTCGGTTGATGAGGACATGAAGTTGTTTTTAGGTGAATAAATAGTTAAAACACGGGGTTTATTTAACCCCGTGTTTTTTTTTGTATTTTTGCTAAATAATACTATCCAAAAACAATTCAGATGTTTTAGATGTTCATATAAATAACCCAAACTCTAATTTTTATGAAAAAGATTCCTTTACTCCTTGCAATTATGTTAATTTCTGTAAGCACGGCTTTTGCCGGTGGCTTATTGACGAATACGAATCAAAGTGTGCATTTTTTACGCAACCCTGCACGCGATGCTTCTACTGGAATTGAAGCTGTCTATGCAAATCCTGCCGGTTTGACATTTCTTTCTGATGGATTTCATATGTCACTGACCAATCAAAGTGCCTTCCAGACTCGCACCATTCATTCCACATTTGCTCCATTTGCCGCTAATAATGAAGGCATTGCGACAAAAACCTTTACCGGTGAAACAAATGCGCCCATTATTCCTACATTCCTTTTTGCTTATAAAAAGGATGCCTTTGTCCTTTCTGGCTTGTTTGCCGTTGTTGGTGGAGGTGGTAAAGCAACATTTGATAAAGGTCTAGGCTCTTTTGAATCAGGTGTATCCATGCTTCCTTTATTGCTCAATGCCAACCATTTGCCCACTACAGCCTATTCCCTGAATAGTGCTTTTGAAGGTAGCCAATATATTTTTGGCCTTCAAATGAATGGATCCTACAGGTTGACTGAGGCCTTATCTGCAGCTGTAGGTGTCCGTCTCAATTTGGTCAGCAATGGCTATATTGGTCACATCAACGACATCATGATCAATCCTCAACACCCACTTTTGAATCCAACGGCTGCCATGGTTTCAGCTCCTGCATTCTTCACCAGTGCCGGTATGGCCACTTATGCAGCAGCAACTGCCAACAAACAATTGGACTGTACTCAATCCGGTTTGGGCTTTTCTCCCAACGTAAGCATCAATTACCATTTGAATGGCTTAAATCTGGCTGCTAAATATGAATTCAAGAGTGTCATTGATGTTAAGAACAAAACCACAGTAGACAACACTGGCATGTATCCCGATGGTGTTAAAACACCCAATGACATACCTGCTTACCTGACAGTAGGTGCTGAATACGATTTGATGGAAAAATGGTCGGTTTCCGGTGGCTATCACCATTTCTTTGATTCAGATGCCAGGATGGCCAACAATAAACAACAATATATCAATGGTGGTATAAATGAGTATTTGCTTGGTACTGAATATAAAATAAACAACGTTTTTTTGGTAAGTGCCGGTGGTCAATTAACCAAAACTGGTGTGACGGATGCTTACCAAAGCGATATGAGCTATAGCCTTGATTCTTATTCCATTGGTTTTGGTGGAGCCATTAATATCACTTCTGATTTGAAGTTGAACGTGGCTTATTTCTTTACCAATTATACTCCATGGACTAAAGAATCAGCCAATTACAATGGTCAACCTCTTGCCGGAAAAGATGTTTATGATCGTACGAACAAGGTTTTTGGAATCGGATTGGATTATAATTTCTAATGAAGATGGTTAAAAAGGGCGTAAATCTCTGCAGCGCATTGACCTTTGCGCCCTTTTTAACTATATTTGCTTTTCCTGAATATTCTTAAATGTGATTTTAAATTAAAAATAGGATAATGTATTTGCACCAGAAAAACAAAAGAATGTGTACATTCGCTCCCGAACGAATTAAGCAAGTTCTTATCTGTAAATGGTTACACATTGCAATCGTTAAATCTTAAAATCAACAACTATGGACTTTTTCTTTGGAGGTTTCTCAATTTTTGCATTGTTTATGATGGTGATACCAATTTTGATACCTATTATAGCACTTGTTGATATCATTAAAAGTGATTTTGAAGGAAACAACAAACTGCTATGGGTTATCATTGTTCTATTAGCCAATATTTTGGGTGCGATACTCTATTTCCTGATTGGCAGGGATCAGAAGATTAATAGAAGTGGACAATAATATAGTACTGCAATTACGCCTGTTTCTGTTTTTTTACTGCTTTGTAAATTTCAAACCAAAGAATAGACACAAATCCTGCTGCTCCAGAATATAAGATTTCTTTAGCCCCAAGTGGTGCAAAACTGAACATTCCCTGCAGGAACGGAATAAACAATACCGCACCTAAAAATACCACAGCCAGGCTGACAATCCATTTCACACTTTTATTGGGCGAAGCAAGTATCTGGAAAAAGTTATTTTCCCAGGAACGGTTGGTCTGAATGGTTAGGATGTTGGACACAATCAGTGTGATGAAAGACATTGTTCTGACAGCTTCGGCGGAATAGTCTAAATGGAGGCCTATGAAATAGACTCCAAGTACAACCAACAGGATGGAAACACCCTGCATACAGGTCATCAGGATTTTACTACCACCAAAGAATTTACTGTTCGTTCCTCTTGGTGGACGATTCATCACATTTTTTTCCTCTTTCTCAGACTCGAAAATAACGGAGCAAGCCGGGTCGATGATCAATTCTAAAAATGCCACATGTACGGGAAAAAGTAGGAGGGGGGCATCGGCAAAAAAGACAGGAATTAATGATAAACCTGCAATGGGAACGTGTATGGCGAACACATATCCAAATGCTTTCTGCATGTTATCAAAAATTCGGCGACCCATACGTACAGCTCCGACAATGGATGAGAAATTATCATCGGTCAGTACCAGTGATGAAGCTTCGCGTGCTACATCTGTACCCCTTTCGCCCATAGCTATACCTATGTTTGCCGTTTTAAGGGCAGGGGCATCATTCACGCCGTCACCTGTCATTGCAACCACTTCCCCTTTTAACTTCAGTGCATTGACAATTTTGAGTTTCTGTTCAGGTATTACACGGGCAAAAATATTGATGTCGTCTATTTTTGTGCTCAGTTCCTCTTCGCTCAGGGCCTGCAACTCAGGACCTGTCATACATAGATTGTGGTTTTTCAGCCCTATTTCACGACCGATATTCTGTGCTGTAACCGGATAGTCTCCAGTAATCATAATGACGCGGATGCCCGCTTTGTAACACTCTTCAATAGCACCTTTGACTTCAGGACGGATGGGGTCTGATAAACCAATCAATCCGATAAATTCAAAGTCAAAATCGTGCTGAATTTCTGGCAACATTTCTTTTCCGATGGTTGCTCTGGCAACACCCAGAACCCTTAAGCCATTGGAGGCCATTTTTTGGATGGCTTTTTCGTATTCGGCAATATCCTTTAGGTGACATAAATCAAAAATCGTTTCAGGTGCGCCTTTAGCAGCAATGGAGTAGGTGCCGGTATCTTTCTGGATATAGACTCTTGACATAGCCATCTGCTCTCTGGTAAGAGGGTATTCGCGAATCATGGACCAGTCGTGGTGCATGTGCTCAGTGCCTTTGAGATATTTTTCCCCAAGTTTAATAATGGCTTTTTCCATCGGGTCGTTGGGTTTTGTCTGACTGGATAAAATACCGTATTCAATGATTTGATGAAAATCTTCCGGGAAACCATCTTTGTTTAGAATATCAATAAATCCTTCCTTATTGTATAAGCTACTTACGGTCATTTTGTTTTGAGTCAATGTGCCAGTCTTATCAGAACAAAGAACGGTTGCTGAACCAAGAGATTCAATGGCATTGGGCTTGCGGGTCAGTACTCTTTTTCGGGACATCCTCCAGGCTCCAAGTGCCATAAATACTGTCAGGATAACAGGAAATTCTTCAGGAATGACGGCCATCGCTAATGTCAAACCGGCCAGAATACCATTCAGCCAACTACCACGGGTCAGGAAAAAGACCACAACTACAATCAGGCAAAGAATGGCACCTATTAAGGCCAGTTTTTTGACCAGAGAGTTTAATTCGAGTTTCAGTTTTGTGGGCTCCTCCTTGACATCGCTAAGCTCCTTGCCAATTTTTCCGATTTCGGTTTCAGCTCCAATCTTTGTTACTTGTGCCACTCCATTGCCCTGAATAATCATGGTTCCAGAGAAAACAAAAGGCAGATCGTCGCCCCCGGGTGCGGTCATTGTTTCTGTTCCATTTGATTCAACCTTGCGCACTGGAACAGATTCTCCGGTGAGCAGAGATTCATCTACCTGAAGATTGATGGAGTGCATGACGATACCGTCAGCCGGTACTCTTTCACCTTCGGAAAAAACGATCAGGTCACCAATGACAATTTCCCGGCAAGGTATCTTGATTTCTTTACTATTTCGGATAACAACGGCATTCGGACTGGACATTTCTTTCAGTGCATCCAGTGCTTTACCGGTTTTTCTTTCCTGATAAAACTCGATACCCATGATGAAGACGACGAATCCAAGTAGCATAAATCCTTCTTGCATATCACCCAGTATCATGTATAGCGTACCGCAGATGATCAGCAACATAAACATCGGTTCCTTGAAAATACCAACAACTTGTTTGAAAAAACCATCCGATTTCTCTTTGGGCAGTTCGTTGTATCCGTTTTTAAGTTGTTTTTCCTTGACTTGTCCTTCAGTAAATCCGGTGAAGTTGTGACCGGAAAAATCAGCGTTTTTTTCCATATTAAAGTACTAAAAAAGTATTGGCTACTGTTTTACCCTGAGCCTAACCGGTTTAACGATCAGTATTTGTTTATAACGATTTGGTGAGTTTTTCCAGAAGAACAGTGAGCTCTTCCAGTTCATTTGGTTCAAGCATTTCTTCCATCAATTCGGCAAATTGAGTATGCGCACGTTCATGCATTTGATTGATTTGCATTCCTTTTTTGGTGAGATGCAAATGGGAACTTCTCCTGTCTTCGTCAGACTGAATTTTGGTAACGTACCCTTTTAAAATGAGTTTATCCAAAGCAACAGTTACGGTCGGTTTAGTCAGCCTCATTTCGGTGGCCAGCTCTGTTATGTTTGGATTGCTCATCTCGTTGATGATCTCCAGGTAGTGCATTTGTGCCGTCGTAAGCTCCTTGATGTTCAGTTGCTCACGTGCAAGTTCTTCCATTTCCCCTAAATTTTGAGAAAGTTTTGAGATGATGCTGACGATTTTATCCATTACCTAAAGATTTGGTGGTACAAATATAGTTAGTTAGCTCTAACTAACAAGGAAAAAGGGTGATAATTTTATGTTTATCGGATTATTTCTTGTATTCAAGAAGAAAAGATAGGCAAATTATGGATAAAAAATGCATTTACAACTATTTTTCATTCATTAGTTGGAATAATTAAAATATAATTAGTGTTTTATATACTTTTGTCGTCTATATATAAAGTAAAAACGCCCAAATGCCGATTGGCTTGTAAATAAGTCAACTATTTATATAATTGATGATACTGTGAAAAAAAATACACTTAAGATTCTATTTATATTATTTTTGTTTTCCTTCCATTTTTCCATAAAAGCACAACAAGAGAAAGCACCAATAAATGATAATTCCGGATTAGTCAGGTTCGATGTCCTCGCCTCTAAAATAGAGAGCGCATATCATGTCCGAATCTATTACAAATCTGAATGGTTTGGTGAAAAGCTTTTTAAAGAATCCCTGGCCCAGCGTACTTTGGAGGAATGTCTGGCTATTATAAAGCATGAAGCAGATTTGAATATCCTCAAAATGAATACAGATGTATATGTTTTTGTACCGATAGAGGTCAGAAATTATACATACAGAAAAAACAAAGAAGGCATACTTTTGATTGGTGAAGTGAGTAATTATGATAAAAGTTCGAAAGCCATCATTTACGGAAAAATCTCTAATGTATATACAGGGAAACCGCTTAAGGGTGCAAAAGTCAGCATTGATGAACTAAAGATATCCTCTACAACAGATCAAGATGGAAACTACAAATTTATACTTCCAGTTGGTTCATACGACCTGGCACTCAATTATCCCGGCTTTGAAGAAGATAACAGGAAAATAAGTGTTTTTGGAAATGGAATTGTCGATTTTGAGATGTCTGAGAAAACAATCAGACTCAAGGAGTTGGTGGTAAATGACAAGGCTGCCAATATTAATATCGTAAGTTCACAAATGAGCTCAATTAAGCTTAATGCAAAGAATATCAGGGAGCTGCCTTTGTTTCTTGGTGAAAAGGACGTCCTGAAAAGTATTAAACTACTTCCGGGAATACAATCGACTGGTGAGTTTGGTACGGGATTTTATGTTCGCGGTGGAGGTCAGGACCAAAACCTGATATTGCTTGAAGATGTGCCTCTCTTTAATTCTGCACATGCTTTCGGACTGATTTCGGCCATCAATTCTGATGCTGTTGACAATTTTACCCTTTTAAAAAGTGGCATTCCAACCAAATATGGTGAAAGAGTATCTTCCGTCATGGATATCCGAATGGGAAGTAATTCAGAGAAGCCCTCTTTAAAAGGAGGAATTGGCCTGATGGACACCCGACTGAATCTGGATTTACCCCTTCTCAATAAAAAAGTCCATTTGCAGGTTGGTGCACGTACTTCGTATTCCAACTGGCTGCTTCGTCAGATGCCAGATCCGGATTTAAAAAACAGTTCTGTTAGTTTTTACGATATAAATGCCTTGTTGACCATTAAATTTAATCCCAAAAACAAATTGACACTTTTTGGATACTATAGCGATGACAAGTACGGATTGACCAATGCCTATCAATATCACTACGACAATACGATGGGGTCACTTCAATTTGCCCATCAGTTCAGCTCTAAACTTAACGCCACTTTAATGACTGGGACGAGTCGTTATAGAAATGATATTGCGGAGTCGGATACATTGAAACCCACTGAAGCCTACAAAGTTAATTCATCCATCAGCTATCAGAATTCCAAGCTTGATTTTAATTGGTCACCCAATGAGCAACATAAGGTCAATTTTGGTCTGAATGCCGTTTTGTACAACATTCAACCGGGTATCATGATACCTTATGATACCTTATCTGAAATCGTTTCTCAGACCACCCAAAAGGAAAAAGCACTGGAGATGGCTGCTTATATCTCAGATAACATAAATATTTTACCCCTGTTGAGCGCAGACTTTGGTGTACGTTTGAGCCGATATACCTACCTCGGACCGAACAGTGTTTTAATGTTCAATCCAAATGCTGCGCATACAGCCGGAAACATTACCGACACGCTGAGATATGCCAAAAACGAAATTGTCAATTGGTATACGAGCCTGGAACCAAGGCTTTCTATGCGTTATACCTTGGATGATGTCAGTTCATTGAAGTTTAGCTACAATCGAATCAGTCAGTTTATCAATCTGGTGTCCAATACATCGGTAATGTCGCCTACTGATGTCTATAAATTGAGCAGTCCGAACGTAAAACCGGTCATTTGCAACCAATTTGCTTTAGGTTATTTTAGGAATTTCAACGATAATGTATTGGAGGCTTCAGTGGAACTCTATTATAAAAAACTGAACAACATCCTGGAATATAGGAATGGAGCTGAAATTCTGATGAACAACTCCCTGGAAAAAGATTTGCTAAACGCTTCGGGTTATAATTATGGTATGGAATTCTATCTGAAAAAGAATTCAGGCAAGCTGACTGGATGGGCAAGTTATACCTATTCTCGTTCTATGCGACACACCACAAGTCCGTATGTCATTGATCAGATAAATGGAAACGAGTACTATCCCTCCGCCTGTGATCAACCTCATAATTTTGTGTTTGTTGGAAATTACCATTTGACTAGAAGATGGTGGCTTTCAGGCACATTCAATTACAGTACCGGGAAACCCGTGACATTGCCTGAGTTGAAATATGACTTTAACGGTAGCCAATATATTTATTATTCCGATCGTAATAAATACCGGATGCCCAACTACCATCGCATGGATATTGCCATCACACATGATGAATCTATACGCTTGAAGAAAAAATGGAAGGGAAGCTGGACTTTTTCTGTATTAAATATTTATGCTCAGAAAAACCCCTATTCGGTTTTCTATAAATCGTCTTCGAACTCTAAATTGAATATAAATCCGTCGTTTAATTTATATAGGATGTATATCATAGAGAAACCGATTCCTACTATAACTTATAATTTCACTTTCTAAGATTGTTCAGAATGATTCATATTAAAAAAATATACCTTGCAGTGCTGACAATGACCATTATTGGTTGCACGGAAATCTATGTTCCAGATGTAAACACAAATAAGAATATTCTGGTTGTGGAAGGATTGGTTACAGATGGAGATGGTCCCTTCCTTGTCAAATTGACTGAAGCTTTATCGTACGATTCAGATTCGAATTCAAGAACAAAGTTTATTCCAAATGCTAAAATGACAGTTCTGGATAATGAAAATCAAGTTTTTGAACTCACGCATATTGGATTTGGAGTTTATTCGTTACCTGCCACATTCAAGGCAAAAGTCGGTAATTCATACAAGTTGCACATTGTAACAATAGATAAAAACATTTACGAATCAAATGCTCAGACTCTATTACCTCCGGAAACGTTCGATAGTATTCATACTTCCATTGCTATTATAAAGAGCCAAAATGAGGCATTTCTTCAGAAAATATTCTGTTATGATATCCGGGTTGACCTCTTCCATTCTGTTTCTGCTGCTAATCCATCGCCATTATGTCGGTTTGAGTCGAACGTCGTTACTCATTATGATTATAAATACAACCTCACAATAGACCCGAAAACGGATACATTCCCATCCTGGGGCTGGTCTGTTATTGCATGGAAAACGACTCTTTTGGATGAACGGGCGAACCTTACTGAAGAAAGATCCAAGAGCGCCAATCCCCAGATTTTAGATCATTTTCTGTGCAATATACCTTATGGATTACAAAACTACAGTATTTATAATGTACCGGAGTATGCCAACTTGACTTACTATTATAGGTTTAATCAATATACACTGAATGATGAATCCTATCAGTTTTACAAGGAAGCGAACAGTCAATTGGCAGCAAGTGGAAAGCTTTTTGACCCTATATCCTCCCAACTTTATGGAAATATGAGATGCATAACCGATTCATCAAGGATTGTACTTGGACTGTTTGAGGTCTCATCGGTTACAAAATCAGCCTATATAGTTAGCGGATTGCCTACTGATAAAACGATCAAGTTGCGCAAGGTTCCTTATGTGAACATTTCGCCCGAAGAAAAATACAATAAATATAAATACAGTATTTTCCCTGACTCGACCATAGACATTTCAACAGATCCGGATTATATTGAAATTCCATTACCAGGTTGGTGGTATCATAATTAATAAAAGATTTAATGAGGACATTATTAAAAAAAACATATTTTATTCTGATCGTACAATTGCTCGCATTGATGTGCTTCACGATGCAGGCAAAATCTGCCGTCCAGGAAGCAGTCTATCTTCAAACCGACAGAATGACCTACATTGCCGGCGAGTCTGTTTACTATAAAATGTATGTACTTGATGCTGCATCTAAGAAACGTTCAGACCTCAGTAAAATTGGATATATTGAGCTGAGAGCTCCAAAATCTGATCCGACTTTAAAGATTCGGGTTAAAGTGGATGCCGGTCTAGCCAGTGGCTGCTTCCTTTTGCCTGATACTTTATCTTCCGGTAACTATCAGGTCGTTGCTTTTACCAGTTTCATGAGGAATCAGGGTGAGAAATCCTTTTTCCAAAGTAACATGGTGATTGTAGACAGATTTGACAAAACGTTGGATTTTAAAAAGATCAAATCCAGTCCAAAGGATACAAATGTTTGCCATCAAACTGATTCATTGCCTTGGATCAGGACCGATAAGAAAGTGTATGCCCCGCGTGAAAAAGTGGTTGTCAGTCTGGGTAAGACGAACTACAAAGCCAACGTTTCCGTTTCGGTTTACGAGGAGTCAGGTGACACCTCAACGGACAGGTCTATCGTTGAAACGTTGAATGGATGGTCTGCGAAACCTTTATTGACAGACTATTTGCCTGAAAGCAGATCGAAAATACTCAGAGGCCGGGTGATAGATGCAAAAACACGGAAAAACATCCAGACAGCAACGGTATTGTTGTCTTGTCCCGATATAGTTCCCAATTTGCAATACGCTACAACAAATGCGAATGGAATGTTTCAGATGTCATTAGACACATATTACGATGGGAAAGAGCTTTTCTTTACCCTAAAAGATGTGCCTGCGGGTTCTAATTGGAAAATAGAGATTGAAGATAACTTTAACCTGTCGGATAAATGGGAACCTGAACTGATGACAGATAAAGTTTTAACTGATTCTTTTCTATTAAAGAGCCAGGATATTGTTTCTATTAATAGGTCTTATGAATTGGAGGAAGGTGTCTATGAGGACACCCTACCTAAAAAAGAACCAATTTGTCCGCAGCTTTTTCGTTGTCCGGTAAAATCTATATATACATCCGATTTTATCCCATTGAATGACTTCCGGGAAATAGCTGTAGAAATATTACCGACAGTTAGTATCGTTAAACACGATGAAACCTATAAAGCGCGCATGGTCTCTTTTATGGGAAATGAATATGCTGATAAGGAACCTGCCATTTTTCTGGATGGCGTGTATGTTGATGATATTAATAAAATAATGGACCTTGGATCTGATAGGATTCTAAAGATTGATGTGATTCAAACGGAAAGAGCGTTTGGAGATTTGGTTTTTTATGGTGTCATTTCCATTATCAGTAAATCGAATGAAATCCTAAAAACGAAACCGGCGTCGAACTCTTTACGAATTAAAAGTGACCATTCTAACATTAGCAAAAGCTTTGTTGCAATCAATCCCAATTCAATAAAGGACAAGCATGCGCCTTTTTTCAGTCAATTGCTGTATTGGAATCCTAATTTAGAATTAATGGGGAGTGATCATACTGAATTTGAGTTCTTTACTTCTGACAACATTGGCAATTACACGATAAAAGTAGAAGGAATCTCAGATGATGGAACACCAGTCAGTTCCAGCTCCTGCATTAAAGTAATCACTCCTGAAAATATTCTTGTCAAATGAAAAACATCCTATATCTGGCATTTCTATTGATTTGTTTTTCAATAAGTGCACAAAATAGTGTTGGAACGAGTATTTCCAAAGTAGATTCCATTTTTTCACCGAAATTGACAGGTGAACTCTATAAACCTGATACTATTAGTAGTAGAGGCGAACAGTTTTTTAACGTACAATGGGTGGAAAGTTCCGTTTTACTGTCGACCGGTGAAAGAATCGATGGTGTGAAAATCAAGTACAATGGTTTTCTGGACGAAGTCATTTGGCAGAATACGTCCAATTTCAAGCAGTTCCAGCTGGACAAATCGTATATCAGTGATTTTTGGCTGAAAAACGATATGGACAGTACCATTCATTTTCAACGCTTAAATATTACGGACTCCACTGCCAGAAATCCATCAGGCATTTTTGTTGAAGTTGCAGTTGAAGGAAAATTATCGTTATATATTCAACATAAAGTCAGCCATTTGGTCGATGAACTCGTGGCGTATAAATATTTCGTCATTTATGAAAAGACACCTTTATATTATATTAAGTTGCCTTCAAACATTTATTTTAGGATGAGTGAGCTTAACCGGAAGTCCTTCCTGAATTTATTCCCCGAACAAAAGAAGACGTTATCGAAAATGATTCGGGCAAATCGTCTGAACTTAAAAACAGCAAATGGTTTGATCAGAGCAATCGATTTAATGAATCAGAGTAGATTGTATTAACTAATATTTTCGTGTAACCGAAAAAGAAAATTTCGGGAACAATAAAATGGGCAAAGAAACACCCACTACCAAAGCAAAAAGGATAAACATGGCCGTCATTCCATTGTGGAAGAAATCCAGAATATAAACCTGTTCCAGTTTTGAGTCAGTATTCTGCATGAATTTAATCAAACTCAAAATCGTTTTGTAAGCAAACATTCCTGGTATCATGGGTAGCAATGAAGGAAATGAAAAAACTTCAGCAGGGCAATGGATAATACGTGCAAAAACAATACTCAAAAGACCAATTGCTGTTGCTGCAACAAAGGTGGCAATTGTAATGTCAAGGCCGGATTTAATCAGAAAAAATCGCATCGAGTGCCCGATGGCAGCCAGTAAAGCCGAGACAAAAATAGCTTTACGTGATGGATTTGAAATAACCGCAAAACCTATGGCGGCGATGGCGGCTAATAAGGCATCAATGACCACCAAACGAAACATATCAATTGTTATCATAATTTTTCCAGTCCTAAAATTAACATTGACGCAAATAAACCAATCGAAATACATACAATTAGACTACAGGCGTTCACCAGACGTGCTGTTCCGGTGAGTATATGTCCCTCAATAATATCCAGTATGGAATTGATCAGCGGAACTCCCGGAATCAAATATAACACACTCGAAGCCAGTGCAATATCGGATGTTGCTCCAATGTTGAAAACATAGCCCATGCCTGCAAGAAGTGACGCCACAAAGGCACTGGTCGTGAATATAACCAAGTGATTGATGTGTTTTTTAATCATCTCCTGACGAATAAAGAAACCCATTAGAGTGGCAAAAAACACCAGTCCGATGGCATAAAGATCACCATGGAATAACCCACAAAAAGCGGCATTGGCAGAACTAACCAGAAATAGTACAAGCCATCTGGACATCCTTTTCTTAGAAATAATTTTCTCATAAATATCTTTGGCCTCATTGAATGTGGTTTTTTTGTCAAAAATATCCCAACTCAAAGCACTCAAATCGGATACGAAGGTATAATTTATAAGTAAAGGGTCTGTTTTTTTGATGAGTGTAAGGCGCTGGTATGGATCCTCTATAAAAGTGATGGTCATCATAATGCTCAGTTGAAATACGGACAAATCCATTTGATAGCCAAAGGTCTTGGCCATACGTGAAACGTTTTGCATAATACGCATAGTATGCGCTCCAGAAGTCATCAATGTCGCAGCGACATCGGTCAACAAATCGGCTACTTCTTGGATGTCAGGCTCTTTTAACTCGGGGTTTTGTGTCATCTGAAAGAATAAATTTTGTGCAAAGTTACAAAATTTCTTTCTTTATTTTTTCTTCAGATACCATCCGACGATGATGAATGCCGTTAGCATCTCTGAACATGGCACGGCCAGCCAAATACCTGTCACATTAAAAAACTCAGGTAATACCAGAAAACAAATGATCATAAAGATGAAACCGCGTAACAGGGTGTAGATATTGGCCAGCTTTGCTTTTTCAACACTTTGATAGTAACCCACGGCAGCCATATTGAAGGCAAAGAACAAATAACCTATGGAGAAATAGGGTATACCTTGAGTGGCTATTTGATAAGCATTACAAGTAGGATCCAGAAACAAAGCCACTAAGGGTTTGCAGAATAAGATACTTAGAGTCGTTGCCCCAAAACCACAGAAAAGTGCTGTACCAAGACTAATACCTATTGTTTTCTTTACTCTTGCCAGATTACCAGCACCATAATTGAAACTGATAATAGGTTGCGCTGATTGTGCTACGGCGTTGCCAAACATATAAATTACCGGAAAACAATAGCAGGCCACACTGAATGCTGCAACGCCATCTTCACCCAGCGCATGTATAAAAACATAATTCCCGATCAAAACCATGACCGAAATAGCCATCTCACCCAGAAAAGCGGATGAACCCAACTTGGCCATATAAACTACATCCCGCAAGGAGTTCAATAAATTAGATCGATTTAACTTTAGTTTGAACAGACTCAACTTATTTGTGAAGAACATGGAATAAATCAAAACCATAAGTCCTCCAAGGGTAACCCCGATTGAAGTAGCCAATGCAGCACCCTTGATGCCCCAATCAAACTTGATCACAAAGAGCCAGCATAAAACCAGATTAAGTATGGCTGGGATGATATTGCAGAGCATAGCATATACCGGTGAGCCATCTAATCGGATGATGAACAATCCCATACTCATGATCATATTAAAAATCAGGAACGGCGTCAGCCAATCAATATAGACCAACACCAATGGCAACAATTTATCTGAACTTCCGAACAAGTATGCCACTTCCACCCGGAAACTCAACACCAGTACCGAAATGAGAAGCATAATAACGGATGCAACAATTACTGCCTGGGTTATATTGATACGCGCTGCTTTGGTTTTGTTGTGTGAGAGATGAATTGAAGCCACAATGGAAGAGCCTATGCCGAACATCAAAGCTATGCCCGTGGTGATCATAAACAGGGGACTGGCTATATTGATTGCCGCCAAACCGTCGCTACCTACACCGCGCCCTACAAAGATGCCTTCTGCTACGATCAACGTGGCAGTAGAGAGCATTCCCAGCAGGGTAGGGAAAAATAGCCTGCTGAAAATGGTAGGTATGCTCATTGTGCCGTAGTTGATGGAGTCTCGTGGCATTTATTATGGATTGATTGCAAAAGTAAAGAATTATGTGCGAAATATCGGATTATTCATAGTTGACTTCAAGAAATTTTACCGTTATTTTGCAACTTAGACATAGAATATAGAATCAATCTGATAGTGATGGATATAGTAGAAATGATAAAAATAGCACCTGCAGCCATTATTGGTCTAACGGTTCATGAGTTTTCACATGCCTATATGGCCAACCGTTTAGGCGACAACACAGCGAAACAAGATGGTCGGTTAACCCTGAACCCCTTGCGACATATAGACTGGCTGGGTTTTTTCCTGATCATGGTTGCCGGATTTGGTTGGGCTAAACCTGTTGTTTTCAATCCGGATAATTTGAAACACAAACACCGCGATGAAATACTGATTTCCATTGCAGGACCCTTATCCAATTTGGCGACGGCATTACTACTCTTTCTGTTTGTCCGTGGACTGTATTTTTTTGAATTCTTCAACAGTACAGGTCTTGGTTTGGAAATCGTCAACATTATCCTTGTATGGGGAGTGATCAATATTGGTTTGTTTATCTTTAATCTGATTCCCCTGCCTCCGCTTGACGGGTCACACCTCTATCTGACCTTTCTGAAAGAGATCAATCCCACTTTGATGATCAATTTGTATAAATATGGCACTGTGGGTTTGCTGGTCATCATCCTTGCCGAAAGTAATCTGCATATAAACATCCTGCATTTATCAGGTATGGTCAACTCGGTGACTACTTTTATCATGCAGTTGATGGCATTTAATTAAAGATCCATGAAAAAAATACTGGCACTTTTACTGTTACAAATACCATTTTTTTGTCAAGGACAACAGGTCACTCGTTTGTCCGATTATGTCAATCCTATGATAGGAGCCAGCACCAGTGTGGGTGCAGCCGGAATCTATCATGGACTGGGCAAGACCTATCCAGGTGCAACCACCCCTTTTGGAATGGTACAGGTCAGTCCAAATACCATTACTGGAGGAGATAATGGCTCAGGTTACAGTGATGAGCACCGCAGCATAGAAGGTTTTGCATTCACTCAAATGAGTGGAATAGGTTGGTATGGAGATCTGGGTAATTTTTTAGTTACCCCTACATTGGGAAAGTTGCAAACCTCAGCAGGTAGTCCGGATGATCCGGATAGTGGTTATCGTTCACGTTATGACAAATCCAGTGAAAAGGCAAAAGCTGGTTATTATTCAGTCCTGTTATCTGATATTGGTGTCAGGGCAGAAGCCACGACGGCTCCCCACAGTGGTATGCTGCGTTTCACCTTCCCGAAAAATGATCGGTCGCGCATTCAGATCGATTTGGCCAGAAGAGTCGGGGGGACATCCACCAGACAATACGTAAAAGTGGTTGATGAACAGACCATTACAGGATGGATGGAGTGTACTCCGGACGGAGGAGGTTGGGGCAATGGAGACGGTAGTGCCCGTTATACGGTTTATTTCTATGCCCAATTTTCAAAACCACTGAAAAATTTTGGTGTCTGGTCTGCCGAAATCCCTGATAACTGGTCCCGTAAGTTGCAGGATGTGGTGAGCGATACCTATCAGAAAAGCATTTCAGAAGCGAAGATCCTGAAGGACGCGAAAGAATTTGAAGGAAAACATATTGGATTCTTCAGTGAATTTGAAACCACTCAAGGTGAACAGGTCTTGTTCAAGTCCGGGATTTCTTTCGTAAGCATGGAAGGTGCCCGAAAAAATCTGAACAAGGAAATCACAGACTGGAATTTCGATCATTTGCTGGAGAATAATCGTAAACTTTGGGATAATGCCCTGGGTTGTATGAAAATAAAAACCAGTAATACAGACCAAAAAACTATTTTTTATACTTCCTTATACCACACCATGTTAGATCCCAGAATCGCTACAGATGTGGACGGACAGTATACCGGTGGTGATCAAAAGGCACACAAGAGCACTGATTTCACCAAAAGGACCATTTTTAGCGGATGGGATGTCTTTCGTAGCCAGATGCCCTTGCAAACCATCATCCATCCACAGGTGGTTTCCGATATGCTCAATTCCCTGATTACACTGGCCGACGAATCCGGAAAAGGCTATTTTGAGCGATGGGAGCTATTAAATGCCTATAGTGGTTGCATGCTAGGCAATCCCGCCATTTCACTTTTGGCAGATGCTTACGCAAAAGGAATCCGAAATTATGATGTCATCAAAGCCTATCGTTATGCCATTAACAGTTCGGAAAAATTCGGAAATGCAGATAAAGGTTATACATCCGGTTCAGCAGGCATTTCCTATACGTTGGAGTATGCCTACACCGAATGGTGCGTCTCTCAGATGGCAAAAGCCCTTGGTCGAAAAGAAGATGAAACGAAATATCAGAAATTATCCCAATCATACAAAAATATTTTCGACAAGGATAAAATGTGTTTCCGGCCTCGTATGGAGGATGGCACTTTTGAGTTATGGCCAAAAGAGGGGAGGCTGAAGGAAGGATACGGTTGCGTGGAATGCAATCCATGGCAACAAGGCTGGTTTGTGCCTCACGACATCCAGGGAATGACCGAACTGATGGGTGGGAAAGAACGCGTACTGGCCGATTTGGACACCTTTTTTCTGAAAACACCTCCAAACTTTCAATGGAATAGCTATTACAACCATGCCAATGAACCTGTTCATCATGTACCTTTTCTTTACAACCGATTGGGAGAGCCTTGGAAAACACAATTTCAGACTCGATTTATCTGTCAGAATGCCTACAAAAATGCAGTGGAAGGTTTGGTCGGAAATGAAGATGTCGGTCAGATGTCCGCCTGGTATGTGCTAGCTGCCAGCGGTATCCATCCAATATGTCCGGGTGATACACGTTTTGAAATCACTTCACCCCTTTTTGATGAGATTCAGATTCAGGTCGGTGATAAGAAGACCTTTACCATCAAAGCCATCAACAACAGCGCAAACAATGTTTATATCCAATCTGCCAGACTGAATGGAAAAAAATATACTAAATGCCACCTGGATTACCTCGACATCGTATCTGGTGGAAAGCTTGAACTGACTATGGGAAAAAAAATAAACAAGCATTGGGGAGTGGAAGATCTTTAGAATTTGTAACCAATCCTTAATTGAACGTTAGTATACTTGTTGAGTGTTTCATACTTTATGTCTCTCTCATACATTAGTTTAACTGCAATGTATTTGTTTTCTTTTATTGGGATATCCAACCCAACTCCCCCGGAGAGACCATAAATAATTGTTTCTGGAAGTATTTCATTCTCACGGTAATTCGATGAGATTTGACCTGCATAATAAAATAGGTCTTTTCTAAAAGTACTTTTCATTTGCATCAAATACCGTTGTGAAAAGTCAACTTCTATATAGGGTTGAAACGGGCTTTTAATGATCTTGTATTTGACTCCTACGTTATAGGTTGATTTTAGTGCACTATAGTCGTAACAATAGTAATAAGTATCTCCTACGCCATAGTCACATGCTCCTGAAATCTTCGATAAATTGAAAGAAAGAACCAGACTCAATGCAGTTGAAAATCTTGGATCTGAAAATTCAACTTCTGCACCGATGATTGGGCTCATGGAATATAAATTGGAGAAGTTTTCAGCTCTTAAATTAAGAACATTGTATTCTATACCACTAAAAAGGGTAAAAGCATATTCCGTATATTTCTTTTTATAGTCATTTTCAAAAATGATGCATTTTTCACCCGATTCGCACATTTTTTCGTGGTATTTTTCCGTAAATTCGATCATGGATTTCCGGTCAAAAGTAGCATTTACAGTCTGTTGGGCTAATGGAAAATAATCCTTGAAAACATAACCCAATTTACCTTTGTAGACGTTGTCTTCTTTGATTGTGCTTTGAATGATTTCGTCCGGCTTTTTGGTCAGTGAAACCAAAGATCCATCTTCTTTTTCAAAAAAGTAGTAGCCGTTGTCCTGATCTAAATAATACAAATTGATGATCCCCTGAACCAGATATTCCAAAAAGTAGGTTTGGGACTTGTTGTCTATAACCACAGTCTTGGATTCGTACCGTTTTCCCTGATCAAGAAACCAAAAGGAAGCAATGTCACCAGGATAAAAAGTCTTTGTTGAATCAAGTTCATTTAATTTAAAATCGCATTTGAGGGAATTTTCATAATCAGTCCTAAAATCTATCAAACCTATCAACGTGTCATTTTCGTTTGTAACAAGGAATCCTTTTTTATAATTGGATTGAGCAATGATAGCGATAATTGAGCTAAAGCAAAACAGGATGCTGAGAGTTATTCTTTTCATGGTAGGTCGTTCTTTGCTATTCTAATACAATGTCCAAAGTCTTCTTTTCACCTCCAACGACGACTATCGTTTGTTTATCACTATGATATCCGGCTTTTGTAAAAGACAGCTCCATGATGCCTGCGTTCGGAATATCGAAGATATAGGTGCCATCATTTAAGGTTTTTGCATCGTAATTGGACAATTTTGAAACAAGGTGAATGGCTACTTCCGGTAATCTTACTCCTGTGCTATCGGTTACTGTACCTGAAATGGAACACGATTTTTCAACATCGCTGATGGTGCATGAACTTAGATTTAAAAGGAAAATAAATAGTCCGGTATACAGTAAATATTGAAATTTCATATAGATTGGCTTTACTATTTGCATGGTATTTTCTGAATTTTACATCATCAAAAGGTTGCACCAAATATACTAAAAAAACCTACCTTTGTAGTCTTATTTTATCTGAATGAAGCAACGTTACTTTATCCGATTTTCTTACGACGGTACCAATTACCACGGTTGGCAATATCAACCGAATGCCATTTCTGTGCAGGAAGTCATGACCACCATCATGCAGCGAATATTTGGTCCGGAAATGGATTTAACGGCAGCCGGCAGAACAGATGCAGGTGTACATGCTAAAACCATGTATGCCCATTTTGACACAGAAAAACCGGTGACGGATGTTGTTGCCATGGCTAAAAAACTGGATCTGATGATGCCTCCAGATATCAGCATTTGTGAAGTGATACCTGTACGTTCGGATGCACATGCTCGTTTTGATGCCACTTCCAGAACTTATGAATATTGGATGGCTGTAGGCAAAGACCCTTTCAACCGAAATTTTTTTACTCATATTTTTGGCGAACTTGATTATGAAGCCATGAACAGGGCTGCTCAGTGTTTGTTTGAATACATTGATTTTACAAGCTTTAGCAAAGCGCACACAGACGTTAAAACAAATAACTGTAAAATTTTGCAGGCCAATTGGGAAAAACGCGGCATGTACTGGGTCTTCACCATCCAGGCTGACCGCTTTTTGCGTAATATGGTCCGAGCCATTGTGGGTACACTTTTTGAAGTGGGCCGTGGAAAAATGGATGAGGCTGGTTTCAGGGAAGTTATAGAAGCCAAAAATCGATGCAATGCCGGGACGTCCGTTCACGCGCAAGGATTATTCTTAATGGATGTATCCTATCCGGAAGAAATTTTTCTGAGATAGTTTTATGATATTATTGGTACTTTATGGATAACTTAAAAATTAAATTATTTTTCGAATGAAAAAGTATACTATTCTGATAATCTTCTTATTCCTGACTTCACTGTCAGACATAATGGCTCAATCCATAGCCCATTATTTTGTGCAGATGCCTGCCAATATGATACCTACCATCAAAACAGAAACCCGTAAAGATTTGGTGGATTTTTACCAGAATGGGAAATTAGCCTCTATGCTTACTTCCTTTGGAGGAGAAGTGATACTAAAGGAACTAACGGATAATTACCTTTTGCTTCAGATATCAGATCATGCTGATATTCAAATGAAAATATTGCCGCTTACTGATTCCACGCGTGTTTTGGCTGTGGTTCAAACGGTTTTAGCACCTCTCAAACACAGCACGGTCAAATTTTATTCCACACTTTGGGAACTGCTCCCTCAAATAGCGTTTCCATCCCTTACCTATAGGGATTTCCTTGATATGGAAAAAGGTAAAGTTTTGGGTTTGTCAGACCATTTCAATGATATCTCTCTGAGAAATTTTATTTACTGTAAATTTAGGTCAGATGAACCTCAAGTGGTCGTTTATTCCTCCATCAGAGAAGATATCCGTCCTGAAATTAAAAAAGATTTTGAGCCCGTCATCATAGACTCTTTGATCTATGACTGGAACAAGGGCAATTTTAAAAACATAAAACCTTAACCTCAACCAATGAACGGCACCATCAACGATGTCTTTGAACCAATTGTTCAGAGTTTAACCAAAATTCTATTCTGGGATCCATTTGCAGCAGTTGGCTTTCACTTCGGCGCGCCTGTACCTTTTATTGTTGTGTGGCTTATTGCCGGCGCTATTTTTTTTACATTTTACCTGAAGTTTATTAATTTTCGTGGTTTGAAACATGGAGTGGATCTGGCATTGGGCAGGTCATCCAAGTTTGCAGAATGCACGCTCGGCGTCAAGTACCGAAAAATGAGTCCAGAAGGAGTTGTTTCTGGTGGACCTATGTATTATTTACGCGATGGTCTGAAGGAACGTGGATACAAAAACTTTGGTGGTTGTGGCTACAGAGTTTATTGGAAAGCAGATTGGACGAGTTCGTTTTAAATGTATCCCAGATGCTTCAGGCGAATATCTTTTGGAATTTATTGAGGAAAATATTGAGCATGGAAGCACCGTAATAACCGATGGTTGGAGAGGGTATAGTTCTTTGTCTAAGTCTGGTAAATATACTCATGAAGTCAAGGTTATATCTGGAAGCGAGAAAGAAGCCCACGAACTGTTACCACATGTTCATCTTATTGACTCCCTTGTAAAGCGTTGGGTTAATGGAACTCATCAAGGAAGCATTTCTCCAAAATATCTATCATATTATTTAGATGAGTTTGCTTTTAGGTTTAATCGCAAGCTGTCGACATATAGAGGAAAACTGTTTTACAGACTCATGCAACAGGCTGTGGACACACCTCCTCAACCATTTAAAGAATTAATCAAAGGCACTTGACCGAAAGGGATAGGCAGTTGAAAAAATATAGTGTTCACCAGGGGCTTACATTTCATGTTACTCCTACTTTGAACATAAAGATAATTATTTCTTGAGATATGAGCAAAGAATAATAGTTGCATTTATCTAAAGATCAAATCGTTAATTCAATGAACCCTAAATAAATTCTTATGTTAATGAATTCTACAATAGGTGTTATTGAAATTCGAGTGGTGATTTGAGTTTAGAACTTCATTTATCTTAGAAAAGTTAATGCTACTGAAATTATTAATATTCCCAACCCGTAAGTCATCAAAATTTTCTCCAACATTTACTAAATTAATGTCTCCATTTTGATAGATAAATGTGTAGGCATTCCTTCTCGAATCATTTGATGAAAAGACAACTTTCATTTCCATTGGCAAAGTATTGCCTATGAAACAAGATAAGTCGGAAAATTCTTTGTTCGTTATACAAAGGAATTCTTGTTGATTCTTATATTTCCTTCGAGGTGTATATTGATATATTTTCCATATGTTGAAATACTCTTGTTTAGTTTCAAGAAATTTTCCAATTTCAGCTATTTCATGAAGATTTATTTTTGTCGCCACTGTTCCAATTTTTATTTTCAAATTTGAATAAGTGTTTTTCAATTTCAATGCTGTTGCAAGTATTTCATAATTGGAATAATTATCAGTTCTCATTAAATTGCTCATTTCAGAAGAAAAACCATCAATGGGAAGTGAAATCCAATCACAATAAGGGGCAACTTCAAAAAGTTTTTCTCTTAATCTACCATGAGTTGAAATTACAATGTTGAACTTTAAAAATTTGAGGTAAGACACAAGTTCCACAATGTCTTTATAAATTAACGGCTCTCCGCCAGAAATTACAATGTTCTCAACACCTAATTTTTTGAATCTATTTAGTGCATCTTTCCATACAGCTAAATCATTCTCAGTTTCGCTCTTTTCAACCATTGGACCAAAACAAAAAGGACAACTTAAATTGCAAATTGTAGTTGGCTCTATATCTAAAGATTTAATCATTGGGATTTGTAAGGTTGTAAAATGTTTGGGGCCGTTGGACAATATCTAAAAGGATGAAATCCATCTTTACTTAATGATGCCTCTAAAACTTGTTTATGAGTTTCCTTTTTATGTATAAAATCATCCAGAAGTATTTTATTCATCTCATTGTATCGGCAAACTTTATTATCGCAATTTGTTATAATTTTACCCTTCGGTAAAAAAGTGTCCTGATCTAAAAATTCTGTTCTACCAAATAAGTGACAACAAGGAAATTTTTTTGATTGGTTGCCCACTGACTGTATATATTGAGAGATTAAACATTTCAGTGTAGTATTCGCAGAATCAAATGATTGAACCCAAAACTCGGTAATAGCCCAATTCAAATTAACACAATAAGAATGGACAATATTCATGTTTGCAATTGCACTTTCTTTTTCACTTGTATGAATATGCTTAAATTGTACGAAATCTACAGAAAGACTGCAAGCAAGTTTATTTATCAGTTCTATTTGATCTCTGCTAAAATTAATGTTGTTGATTCCGTCAACAACGTAGCTTAACCCTATTGCAGGAGTAAAATTATTCGCCCTATAATTTAGTATTGTTTTTATATTATTGATTATTTTCGTGTAATCTGATTTACTAGTATTATGTAGCTCTGAATGGGAAACTTCATTTGTAGCGTCTAAAGATACTCTAACAAAAGATAAATCTGTAACTATAAAATCACTGTTAAATAACTTGTCTAATAAATATCCGTTTGTAATTATTCCAACTGCTATTCCTTTATCGATTAGGAACTTGCAAATACTTTTGGTGTCAAATTCTTCACTTACAGAATAGATCTCTCTATACAGCAATGGTTCTCCGCCTCCTGAAAAAACCACAGATTTGCCCCCTAAGTCACAAAATGAGGTCAAATAACTTCTCAGTTTCTTTAAAGAAATTTTTTGCTTGTGTCTTAATTCGGCAGTAAAACACCATCCACAATTATGATTACAGAAATCAATAGGGTCAATTTCAACTTGGAGAATGTGATTCTCTTTATCTAAATCATAAAGTAATAGATTTTCGGGAATCAGTTGTGATGCTGATACTTTCTTTATCATATTTGAGAATTGATTAGTTAAGTTACCTGAAAAGTGAAATTAGTTTTTCTCTTCCTTCAGAAGTTTTTAAGTCAATTATTATCTTCTTAGCTATTTTTTTTCCAATAACTGTAACGGGTTTCTCCCTAATATTACTATAAACAAGTCCAAGATATCTGTTTGGATATTCATCTGTCAACGAAAAAGTCAATTTGCTTGTACCAAATATCTTCTTGTCTTTTACTTCCAATGTAGAAACCGTAAAGGGATATTTCAATATATGCTGTGAATAATCAGAAAACTGTGACTGGAAATTAGCAGTGAATATGCCATTACTATCAAAAGATTCTCCAGAAATTTTATAAACATTCTTGTCAAAAGATATGTAAACTAAGCTAAATATTGGTGGTCTATCATCCAAAGATTCCCTATCTATTCTTTGAATCCATCTACCCTCAACGAAATGCTTTCCCAAAATTAATCTTCTTAACCACTCATTATTTTCAACCATTTTTGTTACACTCCAATTTATACTTGATAGAACAACAAATAGTACAATTGAAAACAATGTGATGAACCATAAAGTATCATCCGCATTTGCTGCCAAATACTTTTTAAGATAAAATCCAGAAAGGATTCCGAATATTCCGGATGCAGTTGTTTTTATTATTTCTAAAAATATCTCAATTCTTTTAAGCATATCTAGATATTTAATTGTGAAAAAATTTCCTACTATTATCTATACCTAATTTAGACGAATCAATTCTTAATTCTTCAATTTTCAATAATATTTCCAAAGATGAAATACCAAGACTATCCTTAAAAAGACAGGAATTAGATTTAAAAAAAGGCTTTAGAGCTTCTTGAGTCTTACTAAATTGTATTTCAGGATTTAGAAACCTTATAGAATCAATTTCAAATAATAATTTTATTAAAGCTATTCTCCAAGTAAAGTTTTGGTTTTGATAATTTGATGAGCTGTTTTTAATCTTTGCATTAACAATTTCATTTGGAAAATTAAAAATCGTGGAATCATAACTCCAGTAATTGAAATCCTCGAATTCGTTTTCAAACTTTTCAAAAGCAGGAAAAAATTGCAAAAACACTTCATGTAGTATTCGATTCCGTATAAAGTCAAAATCAACTTTCGATTGGTATGAATCAGGACTATTTCTATTTCTCAGAGATTCATCTAAATCATCTAATGTGATTGAGAAATTCTCAATTAATCTTTTATTTTTTTTAATGTAGTCAATGCGCTCTGTCGCTGTAGAAAGGAATATACCGTTGAAATACAAAATAAAGTTGGTAATATCGAGAATGGATTTTGAACATACATAGTTTCTTTCCTGTGGATTTACTTTGTAGTTAAGGCAAAGAATATTATACCATAATATCTCAATTACATTATCAAACACTAATTGAGGTTTAAAACTGGTCGTATTTGTGGGTGTTAAAAGCGAACATAAATCAACACCAAAAAGATTTTGTGAATTGAGAATATCATACCCCCAAGATTTCAGTTTTGATTGAAATGAAGGTAACTCTTGATGTGTCCTTACTCTAAAACCAAGTTTATCCGATGGTATAGTATTTTTTAATTCACTTCGTAATTCATTTCGTAAAACAGAAATTTGATTAACTGTGAGACTTTCTTTAACAAGTCCGAATAGATCAACATCGCTAAAATTATTTTCCTCACGCAATGAGTAGCTGCCCAAAACATAAAGTCCTTGCAAGCTGGAACCATTAAACCAATTAGACAATTTATTTTTTAGACTGTTTATCATTATGCTACTACATTATTTGTTTGCTCAATTTTCGAAAAATATACTTCCAAATTGAAAGAATATTCAACATATCCATTTTTAGAGCATTGAGTAAAGATATTTTCGGCTTCATCCAAATATTCAGTACGCAATTTATCGTTAGTTATAGAAGCATATGATGACGATAACATGCTATTTAAGAATTCGTGCGTTGAGAACTTTTGCGTTATCGTATCAATGATTCTATGTTGCACTGTATTTGGGTGAAATAATTCGATAAAAAAATCTAATCCAATTTGTGTTCTTTCTTGCTGTTGCTGTTTTTCTCTAAAAGTATAAAACAGATTTAATATTTTGTGAGAAATTTCTTGATTCATATTCCAGTGATACCAAATGAGAACAATATTGCCATTGTTTTTTAGAATTCTATAAAACTCCTCCTTTGCCTTTATCGGATTGAACAAATGAAAAGATTGTGCTGCAATAATTAAATCGAATTCTTTTTTTGCTAGACCTGAATTTTCGGCTGTTTTTTTTACTAAGCAAAAGTTGTGATTTGCAGAAAATCTTTCTGAAAGAAAATCTTGCATTTCCTCATCTTGTTCAACGCCATACACGAAATTTCCATTCTTTAATAACAAATTTGTTAGTTTTCCTGTTCCACAACCAAACTCTGCAACTAAATCCGTTTTTTTCAATAGTTTCTGCTCTTTAAAAAATGCGACTAAACTAGTAGGATAGTTTGGTCTATATTGTTCGTAATTGGACGATTTATATTTAAACATTACCTTTTCGATTTGAGATTGTTTTCAATGATGTTGAAAATGATTTTCAAATTTCTTTTCATCATTTGTTTATTATTATTTGACAACGAAACTAAAATTGCTTGTTCGCATCTTGCCAAAAGATTCTCTGCTAGTCCTTCTTTAAATTTATTTTCAGTGTATTTAATTGCAATTGGGATATTTCCCTTTTCCAAAGGGAAGGGAGTGTCCCACTTTTTATTTTTTATTCTGTTTAGCAGTTCGTTTTCAAATACAATCAGATTAAAAATTAAAATTGTCTTTTTATACTTTGCCAAATGAGAAAAAAGATTTTCACCTAATTCACCAACTCCCGTAAGTTCTATAATTTGAAAATTTGTTTTGAAGTCAATTGATTGAATGAATTTTTCTTTGCAGTAAGTCTCTTTTTCTTTTGTACCGTCTCCATACTTCTTTCTAATTCCATCAATTGAAATGAATTCAGCTTCTTTATATCGTTCAAGTATTAAATTAGCTACTGTTGTTTTTCCTGCTCCTATATTACCAATCAATATCAGTTTCATGCTAAAAGTGTTCTGTCGTGTTATACTACTCGTTGACTTATTGGGGGCGTTGACAAAAACAAATGTGAAGCAAGTATGAGGCAGCTCGCGGGTTGCATTTCTTCCTTTTTTTTTGCAAAAAATGGCACAGCCTCTTTACCGAAATTGTTTTTGTCTTCAGTGTCTGTTTGTCATGTTTAATCATAGTCAAGGTCGTCTTTTTACAATGAACGCTAACTTATGTATAGACCTGACAAATGGAAGATTTATCTTTGCAAATATATACATTATATCACTAATGTCCACTAAAAACTAAAATATTTTTCTATAACTTCAGGAATTACTAATGGAATATTAGAGGGTCTGAATTGTAAGATACAACTGGCGAAAAGAAGGGCTAGAGGATTCAGAAATATAAGAAACTTTATCAATATGATATACTTTGTGGCTCGGAGTGCCAAAAATCTCTACCCATACCAAACGTTATAGAGCCATTCTGCTCAATCAAATATGGCTCACTATAGTGAAGTTCTGCAATACTCATAATGTCTATATAACGAAAAACAATATTCTTATATTAAATGACTTACTTTTATTTTCTTGTATCTTTTACCCATACCTAATGCAATGGCAGTAGGATTTTTGATAATTAACTCGCCCTTTTGCAAACTGGATATAGCCTGTTTGATTTCCTGAAATTCATTACCTGATACACCAAATAAATCCCTAATGACTCCATCGTTTATGGACTGCTGTTTCATAATGAGCGGATATTGTGCATTTGCATAGAAATCGAAATACTCGCTCTTATAGCTATCCATATTCTGAGTGGCCAGAATAATACTTAATCCTTTATTACGACCTACTGCAATTAGATCACGTAATGGTTTGTTATCAAAGCCGAGCATATAATGTGCTTCGTCGATAATGGTGAAATGACGCAATTCAACACAATCATCATCAATTGCTTGCTTAGGAAGTTTTTCGTAAATGGTATTTATCTTAGAAACAATGAAATAAACAATTGCTTTGGCTATAGGACCATCTTTCGGAAACCCATCCATTTTGACTATAAAACTCTCTTTTATTAAATCAACATTATCTTCATTTGCAAATAGGTTCGTGCGAATTAGTTGTTTAAATACCGACTTAATACTATCTTCTTTATCTCTGTCTCTTTCAGGCTGTTCCGAAGTGTATTCCTTTAAAATCAATTCAAAGCTGACAGCTTTGTTTTGAGTACGTTTGTATGAATTAATAATTGCTTCAGACAACCGATTGCTCATGTTGGCACTCATACGAGCATTATCAATGGAGCAAATAGCCGTTGCAAGTTCCGTTGAGTAAAGATTTATCTCATTTTGAGCTCTTCCCGTAAAGTCTTTGAATGGATTAAATGGAAGTGGTGCAGTAATAGGGTCAAGTATCGAACTACGATCTACCTCAAATAAATTGAGCCACGAGTTGTTTGCCGGGTCAGAGAATTCGCCTTTATAGTCGAACAACAAGAAGTTTACCGGATATGGACTTTCAATTGATAAGGTTCTAATTTCATTGAGAAGTACGGCTAATAAGTTAGATTTACCGGATCCCGTTGTTCCTGCAACAAGTATTTGCGTGTTTGTAATGTCCCGACCGTTTAAGTTTAAAAGAGCCGGTATATTATCCTCATACGTTCCGATATTTAAGTTTAAATATGGAATACGACCTGCTTTCCCTCCTCCACCAAAAGAGTTCGTATTTAGCAGCCACTCATCCAATACAGTATCGTTAGACAATACTTTACTTCCACGGATTATCTCTGAATTGACAACTTTACTTTTTATACTTGCATTCTCCCAATCAACTATTAATCCATTGTAGCGAAGTTTAAGTAACGCAGAATAAACAGCTCCTAAATTGTGGAGTGTAAATAAAGTTTCAAAAATACGGTTGCTTGTTCTGGACATTTGTATCTGCTCAACAGTTACCATATCACGTGGTTCTTTGCTCGACAAGCCAGCCAACAAGCAAATACGCATTATCTTGTTTCCATTGATTACAACACCTCTTTGGTTATAAGAATATTTATCCAAATTAATGCGTTGTTCTATTCTTGTGCGTACATCGTGCAGTTCTTCCATTAAGCCCTCTGCCTGACGAATGTTTTGTAAATTGATTACAGTCATAACTTAATTGTTTAGAATTTTGCCGAAGTAACCCGGGATAATATCTGTAAGTTGTTTTTCTCTATCTCTTTGAAGTGTGTAGGCCTTCGACACAAAAGGCTCAATCTTATCAAAGTCACTGCCCGGCCTGATTTCACTGTCAGAACTCAACAATATTGTTTGGTGAGATAGTTCAGGGAAGTAATTCTCCATAACAGTAGTCCTACTTGTTTCATCCAATACGCCCATTACTGTGTCAATCATTACAGGAGGATCATAATCACCAAATTCGTGCAGTGATTTTAATAATACCTGAACTACAATCTGTTTTGAAGCTGTATTCAATTGATTCAAATAGATTTCATTACCGGCTTTATGAAAGATTTTAAAAGTAAGATTAGCCAGATTCTCAGACAATTCAACCCGGTCAATTACATTACGGTAAGCTGTAAGGTTGATATTCAAGTCCTGCTTCATTTTCAACTCAATTTGTTGTTTCTTTACTTTCAACAATTGATTTGCCACATCTTCAAAGAAACCTTTTAGGAGACCTAATGTATCATATTTGGGGTCAGGTTCCTGACTAATTTGAATATCAAATTGATGAAGTCTTTTAGCAATTCTCCCAATTTCTATTTTAATCTCGCCTATTTTAATTTCTAAATTCTTAATGTTAGACTCGTTTTCCTCATAAGCCTTTAGCAAGGTATAGTCACGACCTGCAATTTGGGCTTTCATTTGTTCGATTTGATATTCCAACCCGGATACTTGATTTAATCCCAGATTTAAGTCAACTTGTTGTTGGTTGAGTGAAGGAAATGAATTTGAAGTTTTCAAATTCAATAATTCTTCTAATGCTTTTACTTCTGAGAAATCGAGGAAATCATATTTGTCGTGGGTGTTTGAATTAGTCGTTGAAGCTATTACATAATCCACAATATCTGATAATGCTATTTCTTTGAGCAATAGATTCTTTTGTATAAGAAATTGCAAAATAGTAGCACTGATTGATTCGATTTGTTCCGGATTTACGTTGGTATTGTTTTGTTGTAATTTCTCGTTTTTCGTTTTCAGGATAAGACATACTTCGCTTTTGATTGCTTCAGTCAATTTCGGCAAACAGACATTTATTTCAAAGTCTTTTACGAAACTATCTAAGTCGTTTTTGAAAATCTCTTCCTTTTTCTGAATGGACCCAATTTGATTCTTTGTTTGTTCAATCTTATTTTTAATGGTCGTATCCTGATTCAATCCACTTTTCAAGTTATCATACAATTCTTTGCTGGCAACAGAATATTGAAGTGAGTCCTGGAGCTGAAACTCCAATCCTGACAATTCGATTTCTTTGGTTTTCTTCTGCTCCAATAAGTCTAAATACTCTCTCTTTTCGTTCTCAACCTGCAAACGTTGAGCAGTCATCGTTTGGTATAAACTTTCGGAAGATTTAGCCAACTGCATGTATTTATTAAAGCCCATCACATTCTCAATGTTCTCTTTGATTACACGATTAAGTTGATCCTCTTTCAGCAAGCTACCTGCCTCCATTGCATCGAACAGAAAGTAACGACTTAATTCCTGAGGTAAATTAGCTTTAATTATTTTGTTTACCTGAGCTTCTTGTTCAGCACGTTGCGAGGGGGGGGTTGCAGTGCCATATTGGAAGATCGTGCCATTCATATTTAGTTTCACACTTTCGACAGGATTTCCGGAGGGGTTAAGCGCATAAGTACGTGTAAGAACATATTGTTGTTCTTCATTCAGTACTCGCCCAGTGAAAAGCAGTTCCAATATAATTCTTTCATCTTCACTCCCTAAAGCACCTGCATTCAACAATTCCTTGAATTGCTTTACGGTATTGATTTTTAGCCCATACAATGCCCCATAAATCGATTCAAACAGCGTTGTCTTACCTCCGCCATTTGCACCACCAATCAAAATGATTGGTCTGTCTTCGTAAACCGATATATCTAAGTCAAGATTGAGATAGGTTTTAAAATTCTTTGCTTTAATTTTCTTTATAAGCATAGCTATTTTATTTTTTGAAGTGCTTTATCAATGACCTTTTCAATAGACTTTTCATCAAGTTCCTGATTGCGAATTTTGCGCTCGTGAAACTCTTTTAGTAGATCTTCTTTTACCCAATCAAAATCTAAGTTATGATTGGTGCAAAGTGTTTCTATCAGCGTAATATCTTCTTTACGAATACCATAGTGTAGAAACGTCGTGTCTAATCCTTTTTTAGCCATATCATTCTTGTTTAAAAATTCTATCTGTAATGTCTTTATTGCTTTTGAGGTATATTGACAAATTTATCAAATAAGCATCAAATAAGCATTGCGTTGATAATCAATTATTTTGCAGCGATTTGATCGATTAGATTTGTATTCCATCAAATAAAATCGACAGGCTATTTATCTATTTAAGATGTTGCTAAATTAAAGAAATCCCAACCGGTAAAGTCTAATGTGTTTGTAATACGATTACGGCAATATCGCCATGTTTCAACACCGCCAGATTCTTTGAGAATAATGATACCGCCGATTGTCGAAATTCCTTTGGCATTCATTGATTCAATATATTCGACCAATGCATTGTGTTTTAAGTGTGCATTTGCAGGGTCGCTTCCTTCGGTTTTGGTATCGAACAGGCAACGAACGCCGGTTTTAGTCAATAGAATAAAGTCAACATAAAACAAACTCTCTTTGCCTGTATAGTCGATATAAGGTACTGCAAAATGCTCTTTGGCCGATTCTCCATTTTTGTACCACCATTCCAAATGTTCTTTGTTTGATTCCAGGTATTCAGCAAAACGAACTTCGGGGAATGAAACCCGAACGTTTTCGTAAAATGGTATGAGTGCATGAGCCGGTTTATCCTTTTCGGTGTATTGTTCGTTGTAAAAGCGCTCGGCAGGAACTTCCCACGGATATGTTTGCTTGTCCTTGATGGCTGTTTTGGCTTTTGCTTCCTGCATTCTGGAAAACTCTTCGATTGCCAACGAAATCAGTTCTACAAATTGCGGTTGGTTATACTCATAGAGTATAATTTTGTTGGTTTCAAATTCGTTGAAGTTCAAATACTCTTCGAATAATAATCTTAAACCCATTTCGAGAATTGGGGTGGAATCAACCACAGCATAACCACCCACATGAGCACGGCAAAACTGGCGAAACAAGGTGTTTAATTCTCCTTCTGTTTTGGCAAAACGTGCTGTCTGCTCAACTCTTTCAATCTGAATTTCGCCTGTCAGGAATATGTTTTCAGGAATTATGACTTCAATCTTTGAAACATCGGTAACAATCATGCGACTTTCCAGCACATTGCGGTTACGCATGTAAAAATCATCGTTATCCAAATCGCGTGTAAAACCCCAAAATCTTTCTGCTACGTTATACAGTGCACGACGGAATTTAGAACCTAAACGATTACGCACTAAGCGTGTATTGTAATATGTTGAAGTAAGATTGACTGATGTATATTGTTCCTTTCGAATTGCTTTATTTGTGGTAATATAGGTCATATCATCCTGCACCACTTCTATTTGATTTTTGCTCAAGTTGGTGTACACATACCCCTGATTGAGCAAGCTATCTGGATAATGAACCTGTTCCGGCATACGCAAGATACGCCCTACTGTCTGGATAGTAAATGTTTGGCTGTGAAGTTCTCTGAATATAAGCAATACTGCCGCTCTCGGACAGTCCCAGCCTAATGCTATGGCTTGTTTGAAAAGCAATACTTGGGTGATATTGTTGTACTCTTCAAGGTTTTCGAGATTCTCTTTTCTCTTCGATAACCATATTGCCAGTTTTGCATTCTGCGTGGTAATGTCGCAACAAAATTCAAGATATTGAGTTACTTCATCAATGATTTTTTTATCCTCAACGCTACTGTCTTCTGTTGTATCATTAGGCAACTGAATTAGCAAGAGAGGGTTAATATCTTTACCTAATCGTTTGTACGCTTCGGCTAACTGATTTCGTTTTTCGAGTGCAATGTCAATTAATGCCTGATTGAGTGAGCGATTGTTTTGAACATAACTGTCCAAAGCAGGATTAAGGATAATACCTTCTTTTATCATTTCTTGCTCTACTACATCTGCCCTTTCTACTACTGTTTTATAATCAGTTTGAGTAATTGGGGTTGCTGAAACACGAATTTCAATTTTAGGGTAAATGTTTTGCAATACTTCGGCAGTTCGCTTGGCTGTTTTGGTATTGGCAAACATGTGCTCCTCGTCAATAATTACCACTATTTCAACGTCGTTCAAACGGGCACCATCTACATACCGATAAAGTGATTTACCTGTTTCGGTTTCGCGCACCATCACATTTTTTTCCTTGTTTATACTTTCCCAATTTACAAACAATACTTCGTTTGGCTTTAAAGCGTTATCGGTAATATCTTCGAATTGAATAGGCTTGATTGAACGCAGTTCGGAGAAATAGTTTTTCAACGAAAAATAACTTTGCAAGTGAAGTTTGTTGGGTGCAATCCACACAAAAGCGACTTCACGTTTCGGAAGTTCCAATCTGTCCGGTATTTCCTCACAAAGTTTATTAAGAAATGCAGCCATCATTACCGTTTTACCCGAACCGGTAGGAGCTTTAAGCACCATAGTATGACGGTACATTGGTTTCTTAAGCAATTTGTATGTGTTGGTGAGTAAGCTGTCGACAGCCTCTTCCTGATATTTCTTAAGTACTATCATTTTGGGGGATTATTATTCGGTAAACAAATTAGGTTCATCACTCTCGTTGGTTTCCGATTCAGCACTTTCTTCGTCGAAATCAACTATCAACGATTTTGCTTTTTTCTTCGGCAATACATTGGAGTATGCTTTGTAAATGGCATCAGGTAGAGCACACAATTCCACTTTGTCCAGCACATCTTCAAACTCTTCGGTAAAAGGATATTGCCCAGGAGCAAAAATGTAGATTTTAATTTTCTTGTATGAGTTGATAGTACTAATTAATGGAAGTAAGGTTTCAATTGCTTCTTCGTCGTAAATAACAAGCATGAATTTACCATTATCGCTAAAGCAACGTACAATTTTATTATCGAGTATCTTACCGTTTAGCTCATCTAATTCTGCGTAAATATCTTCTTTGATACAAAGCAACTCGGTTGCAGCCAGTACCAATTCTTTTTTGTTCTTGTGCGTGCGTTCACGACCTACATATTCGCTTCGGAAATATCTTAAACTGTTACCTTTTAACCCTTCAATATAGTTATCATTATTACTATTTATGTAACCATTAATCATACAGCTATTGCGTTTATAAGTTACATCCTCGCATATATTATTCTCATTGTTTGTAATTAAAATACATTGTCTATTACCACCATCTTCCGCATTTAGTTGCATTGTGGCGTGAAGTGTTGTTCCTGAGCCGGCAAAAAAGTCAAGAATCTTTCTTGGCTTTGGGTGAATGGTTTGCAAAAAGTATTTAGCTACTTCTACAGGTTTTGGATATGGAAATTCTATTCCAATTTCTTTGAATAAATCATCATCACTAACTCCGCTATTATAAATTGAAGGAGTATTTTCAAACATATTTTCCGACAAAAGATATTTTCTTTCAGGCTGTTTGGTTTCATCATTACCAAAAAGAATTAATCCTTTTTCAAGTAATTTCTGCATTGTTGCAGTCGGATTTCTCCAACCTCTTGCAGGAATAGGACATGGCTTTTGAGTAATTGGGTGAATAAGTGGTATAAAATAATCATCAGGTGCCTGTTCTTTATTTGGCCATGCCATTGAGACACCACGATATACTCTACCTAATTCATCAATGAATTTATATGCTTTCTCCCCTCCAGAAAAGTCTTGTCGGCTTAGCCAATTTTGAAATTCTTTATTTACCAACTCTAGGTCATATCTAACTTCAAAATCTCTCAAAATCTCTTTTGAGAAATTAAAAGGTTTTATCACTTCTTTAATTTCATCGGGTATTCCTATTTTCCCAATCTTTGAATAAAGCCTCTTTGCTTTGTTCAACATCTTTACCGCATTTGGCTTTGGTCGGGTTATAATATTTTCTAAACTCTTAAATTCTTGTTTGTTCTTACAGTAAACTAGTACATACTCGTGCATAGTAGCCACTCCTTTAGAGTCGCCCTTTGGATTTTGTTTATTCCAAATTATTACACCTAAACTATCTTCTTCAGAAAAGATTTCGGTTTCTAAAAGTAAATTCAAAGCATCGAATTCGTGTTCATCAATATGAATAATCATTACACCCTTGTCATTCAATAACCTTTTAGCGATTTTCAATCTTTTTGAAATGAAATTTAGCCACAATGAATGTTTGAAAGGATTATCCTTTTCAATCCAATTATCATTGTATTTAAAATCATTATCTCCCCTATTGTATGGAGGATCAATATAGATTACATCAATCTTATCTTCATGGGTAAATGTAAGTGCTGTAAGGGCGTGCAGGTTGTCGCCTTCAATAAGAATGTGGTTGGGTACTTCGACAACGTCTGAACTATTATTTAATTGATTAATCTGATTCTCCTGATCTTTATCAGTAGAAAACAGGTCTGCTGTTTTTACTTTACCTGAGGTTGTTTCTTTTTTAGAATTGGTACCTAAAATGCGTTTTTCGACTACTTCGCGTAAAACAGGCAATTTGGTGCGGAGCTGTTCTTCCACCGCTTCGGGTTTTTCTTCCCAGATAAGCCCGTATTTCTTTTTTGTCTTGAGGAGATTAACAAGTTCAGCACGTTCTTCGGGGGTTAGTCCTTCGAGTAGTTTTATCTTGTTTATTAAGTCTTTTTTATTCATGTATTGAGGCAATTCAGTGATTCTTGTTGCATTGGTATGATTTAAACTTCGAAATTAATCATTTTCTTTCACATTCCTTTCATTGTTTGTAAAATATTTTAGGCTGTAACTGTCAAGTATTAAGTTTCTTCCAATAGTAAGCTAAAACACTTCAGGTTGTCTTCTCCATTGGATAGGCGTCCCTTGCCCAACGGATAGGCATCCCTTGCTTATCGGATAAGCATCCCTTCCCCAACGGATAGGCATCCCTTGCTTATTGGATAGGCATCCATTAGTTGAAACATCTTGATGTTTGTTGCGTTTCACCTTCGGCAAAAGTCCGTTTCATGAACGTGAAACGGAGCACGGATGCCTATGCGTGAATCCATTCATACGGACGAAAGGAACCATCGGTTGGTATGCATCGACTAATACTTCATATTGCTTGCTTCTGATGAATGTCATTCCCGATTTTGTACTGTATGTTCTCCCAATTTGAACCGTATGTTGTTCTGGTTTCTTCTAATAGTTTTTCAAAGTCTTCAGTTCCTTTTGCCAAAGACATCAAGTAGTTTTTGGCGGTTGACCTTTCCTGAGATGGGTTTGGGAAATTCCTGTTGTTTTTTTGAATTTCGATTTAGGAATCAGTAAAAAAGTACTATTTATCTACACCCCTCCACCCCAATATGCCGTTCTAGAGCTTGTAGAGCACCTCCGTAACCCAAAAAAAACATTGCTCGGCATTATTTGCATACAGTTTTGTTTGCTATTTCGGCAAAATTCGGCAAAATGTATGCATTGTCATTTGCCGCGTGCAGCCGGATACAACGAACGAATGTATGAAAAGAGCCTTCTGAGCAAATAAAACTGTATGCAAATTAGGGGAGAAAAATGCAAAAATAGGAAGTTGACATGCCATACAAGCTTTCAAACGGCATATTGGGGTGGAGGGGTGTAGATAAATAGTACTTTTTTACTGATTTGTAATTCTGAAAACGAAAAAACAACAGACAGACTTGAACCGTATATCTTTTGAAGCATTTCTTTGCATCTTTAGAGCTTTAATTTCACTACATTTGCATGTTCAATCTTGTTAATCGTTATAAAAAAATATTTATGGGAAAGGCACTTATCAAAATAAAGAAATTTTTTAAAGTTTTTGGGCCCGGGGTGGTTACCGGTGCGGCTGATGATGATCCGTCAGGAATCGCAACTTATACTCAAACCGGAGCCAAATTCGGCTATGGACAGCTATGGACAGTGATAGTTATGCTACCACTTATGACTGCTATCCAGGAAGCTTGCGCACGGATTGGTGCCGTAAACGGGCAAGGTTTAGCAGCCGTAATCAAAGCTAATTATAGCAAAAAGGTTCTATATGCGGCTGTTTTACTTGTAGTAGTTGCCAATACAATTAATATCGGTGCGGATATTGGCGCTCTCGCTGCTGCGGCCCAATTGCTTATTCCTGTTAATTTTGTTGTTTTGACTTTAGGTTTTACGGCTCTGATCTTAATTCTGGAAATTTTTACTACCTACCGGGTTTATTCCCGTATCTTAAAATGGTTGGCCCTGGCTCTATTGGCTTATCCACTTACAGTCTTTATGGTTAACCAGCCCTGGCCTACGATTGTTTCCGCTACCTTTTTGCCACATGTGGAATTAAATTTTGAGTTTTTCTTCATCATTACAGGCATCTTGGGTACAACAATTTCTCCGTATATGTTTTTCTGGCAAGCCTCTCAGGAAGTGGAGGAGGAAAAGGATCAACATTTGATGAGCCGGTATGGAAAGCCCAAAATTGGGGGGAAATTTATTAAAAATCTGCGGATTGATAATTTCATAGGCATGTTATTTTCGGAAATCGCTACCTGGTCAATCATTGTGGTGGCTGCGACAGTTTTACATCAGAATGGCATTACAAATGTCGAATCAGCTGCCGATGCCGCCAAGGCACTGGAGCCACTTGTTCAGACTTTCCCGTATGCAGGATTTTTATCCAAGCTTATTTTTGCTGTAGGCATTATCGGTTTGGGCTTATTAGGTATTCCCATATTGTCCGGTTCAGCAGCTTATGCCTTATCTGAAGCCTTTAACATGAAACAAGGGCTTAATCTTAAATTAAAAAAAGCGCATGGTTTTTATGGGGTAATTACTGTTGCGACCATTATCGGGTTAATGATTAATTTTATTGGTATTGATCCAATTAAGGCACTCGTTTTTACGGCTGTTTTTAATGGCGTGGCAGCGGTACCTTTAATATTTCTGATTGCCCGAATTGCCCGTAATAAGAAAATTATGG